>ERZ773216.768-NODE-768-length-42972-cov-66.506326_pt1 | contig 42972 bp, 67 predicted proteins | sample MGYA00511259_ERZ773216 | MGnify/ENA primary metagenome ERZ773216 (study PRJEB29015, sample SAMEA2737764) | human gut metagenome | biome: human gut; feature: human-associated habitat; material: faeces | place: China | collected 2012 ... | reverse complement strand
ATACCGAGTGCAAGCAAACTTTTAGCTGCAAACAAAAGGATATCCGTTAACTTCTGTTTTACGTTGCTATTCATTTCATTCCAGTTGAGGGCAACTGCCGTCGCAAGAGACGCCGCACCGATGATGATGAGTGCAATGCCAAGCGGGATATTCGCGCCAGAGAAGCACAACGCAACACCGATTGCAAGCGCAAATGTACCAATCAAGACGAGCATGTTGGTAAGTGTTTCTTTTGTCTTGTCGTACATTGCATTCCAATTGATAGCAACCGCTGTCGCAATCATTGCCGCCCCCACCGCCATAAGCCCGATACCGAGCGGGATGTTTGCGCCGGAGAAGCAAAGAATTGCACCAATCACAAGTGCCGCAGTCCCTAAAATAAGCAAAACATTTGTTATTGCGGCTCTCAACTGGTCGCTCATCGAATTCCAGTTAAGGGCGATTAAGGAAACAAGACTAATTGCTCCTGCCGCCATAAGCGCAATACCGAGAGGAATGTTTGCACCAGAGAAGCAAAGAATTGCACCGAGAGCAAGCAATGCGCCGCTTAAATACGCTGTAATTTCATCAATTTTTGCTTTGTATGCGTCGCTCGTAAACTGATCAAACACGGGGGATAAACGGTCTGCGAGAGCGGATGCCGCGCCGCCTCCGCCGCCCTTATCGTTTGATAATTGATTGATCTCGTCAAAGCTTGCCAGCGAACTAACGGTGCTCTTCGCCGCAGAGCCGACACTTTCAATTGCATTGGCTTCCTCGTACATACTCTTTGCAGCCGCCGCCGATTTTTTTGTAGTTGTCCCGAAAATCATTGAAACAACATTTGCAATCGCGCTCACAACGTTTGTGAGGATTCTTACCAATGCCGTAAATGCCGGAATAATTACATTGAGCAAAGGCTGCACGAGAGTTAACAATGCGCCCTTTAATTGACCTATCGCCGCCGCTGCATCATCGTTAGCCTGAATGGTTTTCCAGAGATAATTTCTGAGGACAGATAGCGCTTTTGCAATCATCGTAAACACGAATGCGCGAAGGGCAAGTTTCTTAACTCTATTTGCGAATTTATCCATATATGCTTCTGCGCGTTTGGTTGCTACGGACATTGCGTTAGTATTAGTCCCAGCCGCAGAGATTTGCGCCGAAAGCTCACCGGCTTTTTCTTTCGCACGATCAAGACTCGCGTTGTTCGCATTTATGTACGAATCCGCCTTTTCGATTTTTGCATTTACGGAATTCCACTCTTTTTGAAGCCCATTTACATATTGTGATTGTTCTTTAACTGCGCCTGACGTATAAAACGAATCTCCGCGCTGCATCTGGTCAAGCTTTGCTTTTGCGGCATCGAGTTCTGCGCCAAGCTGCTTTGACTGTTCAAGCAACGGCATTCTTTCTTGCTGTTTTTTATAGATTTTATCGTTGAGCGAATCGATCTTATTTACAAGTTTGTTAAGTTCTTTCTGCGCTTGTTTATCGTCCGCGTCTACAGCAATAACAATGGAACCATCTGCGTTGGCCACATGACCACCTCCTATTATTGTTGACTAAATTCGTTTATCGATATATAGTAGCGGGGAAGGGAGGGATTTCAGTGAAAACACTGAAAAAAATACTTTTTTTCTTTTTGGGATGGTTTTGCAGCACAATTGTTCTTCTTCTGTCGGAAGATATTTTCCCAAAAGGGCCAGACGGGAAGGTTGGGACGTTCGGGGCTTTGGTCATCGTCTTTTTGCCTGTCATCATTGGGGTTCTTTTTGTTATTCGCGTTTATCCGAATATAGAAAAATCAAAATCTCAACAAGCGCCATCCGCCAATCGAATTACTAAACTAAAATTGCAGTTAGTTTCAGGGCTTGATCTGCCAAGCGGTTCTATTTGTTCCGCGTCACTTTCTAATGATTTAATTGAATTCTCTGCAAGCGGACAAACGTTTTCGCTTCCAACAGATAAGCTTATCGACGTATCGGTGATGACCCCGCAAGAAATCCAAACGCAATATGTTTCCAGCGTTGGCGGAGCAGTTGCCGGAGCTATTTTTTTAGGGCCTCTGGGCGCAGCTCTCGGCGGGTCTGCTAAGAAAAAGACAATGAAAAACAAGAAACGATTTTTGGTAATCACTTACTTTTCCAGCGAAACAAAATACATCGTCTTTGACGTAACGGTTCGCCCGCAAGATGGTAAAACGGTTGAATCCCGATATAAGTCTTTGAAAAAGGCCGATAAAATCATGGTTGATCTGTAAGAATGCCAGCCCTCTATGGGCTGGTCTCTTTTTTCCCTAACCACATATCAATTGTTCTATTTTCTTCGACCGTTCGATGCTCTGGGAGGTCAATGATATCTCGATTCCTCCGGTAAAACTCTCTGTCGGATTTGTCGAGTGCTTTTCCTCTTGCTTGCAAATCCCTAATTCGGATCACCTGGGAGAATAAACAGTCCCCAATTTCCATATATGCGCTAAGAAATGTCCACCAATGGACGCCGCCGGTGTTGGCTTCTGGGTCGTATTCCATTGCTCGAATTTCATAACCAAGAATTCGGTTTACTGGCGATACGACAAGAGAAAAATCTTTTCCCCAATCAACAAGTTTGGGCTTCTTCTTGCCGTTGTCGGCATTCTGCCCGCCATTAGCAAACCAATAGAATTTCTCTATCGCTTCGTCATAATCAGGCAATGCGTCAAAATCCATGTAAAAACGATTGAGGACAACATAAGCGCGTTCTTCATCATCTAAGGCGTCATCATTCAGCGCATCAAAGATATCCAACATTACGCGATAATCGTAGCGGATATCAAACCATTCGCCTTTGATTTCAACCTTTTTGGGAAGCCCGTACTCCATGCTGCAATACCGCCTTTAATGGTTTTTATTTCGATCCAGATACTTTTTAATGCGCGGGTTGGTGAATTTCTGTTCTCTGGAAAACGACGTGTCGATCTCGTCCATAATGGCAAGCATAAGATTGCACCAAACAGGCACACCTTCCGCCATTGCGTATACATTCATGCCGCCAAACAAAGCGTCTGCGACGGGGGCATCAAACACGCTATCGATAATTTTGCGCATTTCCGCATCGCGCTCACGAGCAAAAGCAAAAATCTGCTTTTTATCCCCCATCTTCTCGATCTGGGCCTTATATCCTTCCTGCTTTTTGTCCAGCTCTTCAAACGCGAGATAAAGCCGCTCGACAAAGTTGCTATCGGTCGGGTTAAACGACACATCGCACTTCCCGTTGATGGTATATGTTACAAGGCCGTCTCCAAAATTCAGTTCCATACTTACCTCCGAAATGAGGGCTGACAAACGCCAGCCCTCTTTGATTTAGTCCTCTGTAAACGTAACAGTGCCGCCGGAAATGGCCGCAGTTCCCGTCTTGCGCGTGCCGCCAAGCGTCACGTCGATAGGCATACCGATAAAGCCGCCACCCTCGCCGCCGAGGGAAGAGGGCTTAACCATGCAGGACGAATAGCGCTCCGCAAATACTGCCGTATTCGCCGTGCCTGCATAAGCGTGGACAATCAGCACGTCCTGATTCGCCAGCGCCGCCGCGTTCTGCTCCTTGACCGCGAGATTCCAAATCTTGACGATGGCAGGATCCCCAGCGTCCAGATCGGACGGGTCAAAGGTCTGCGTGATGATGGGTTTCTTCATGGTCGTGCGCGTCGTGCCAAGAATATCCTTCGAGGAATCCTCCTGCCAGTCGTATTCCATGCTGGAATCCGTGACGCGCGTACCGAAGGGAGACCATGTGGGAGTTCCGGTTTCGCCCGTGTTAAGACACGCGATCAGAAGTTCACGGTCTACGGTCTGCCCCGCCGGAGTGTTAAATGTCGTATCAGCCATTTTTAATCACCTCGTAGTTCATTTTCATAAGGATTTGGTGATCCTCGTCGCCGTTCTCATACATGGCGAAAAGAGAGGATCGCGTTGTAGGCTCAATACGGATGACGCGGCGACTGTCGCCAATGTCAGGCGGCGTTTCGCTTGCTGCCCAATCGCCCAAGGCGTTAAGCAGCTCGTCAGCCTTGAGCCGTTTGTCGTTGCTATTCCCCGGTTTCATGCGGTAAATGACCTTGAATTGGTATTCCGCCTGATACCCGCCGAGAATGTATTTCTTGACGATATACGCCGCCTGAATCGTAGACAGCGCCATTGCCGGAGTATCAGCGGGAAGAAATTCGAATCGAATCAAATCAACCGGCTTATCCGGGAACGTGTTTAACCACGCAAGCAGCTTGCGGGAGACCTGATCTTCCTCCGCCGCCGAAACCGTCTTTTTAACCTGTTCCAAATTTCTTCACCGCCTTATCTGCTACGCGCACCCACTTATCAAGGTTTTGCGCCTTAGATGCTTCAAACCAATGCGATTGTGCTTGTGGATTGACATCCGTCCTGAACACCAAATTCCGATCTGTCGTTACCTTGTGCTCGCCTTTTCGCACCCAAGAGCTGCCGGTTTCAGGGTCTACCATCAGCTTACCGTTATAGAGGTATCGGGCATAAGGCCCAGGATATACAATGCTGTTTCCGATAACTCTCGTCCTGTTCATAAGCCCTGCGGCAGCCCCAGAGGACGGCACAAATGGACGCGTGTCTGTCTCCACCTGTACCGCAACTTCGTGTTCTGCCTTTGTACAAGCCCTTGCAGCGGCTTCTTTCACCGCATCCATGCCGGAAGTGTCAACGGTAAATTTCAGTACCATGTTATTTACCACCGCACTCAAAATGCTGCATATCCGGGCTTCCGTAGTCCATCATGTCAACTTTGGTGAGGTTGTAGCAGTCATCGTGGCTCAGAACGACAGTCATGTTGTCCGACACAAACTCGCCCTTTACAAAGCACGTCATGCCACCGTTACCCTTGTATGAGAGCGTCCATAGGTTAGACTTGTCCGCCGCTTTGAAAAACGATTGCGGGCCGATATAGGTTTTCGGCTTACCTGTTACCCCGTCCACCGCTTCCACGGAGAACGGGATATACAGATTTACAGCGTCAGCACCTTCAAGGCCGCTTTCGCGCACGTTCACGCCTTTAGACGCTTGGAGCATCACACCGCGCAGGATCGTAGTATAGACTTTCTCGACCTCATCAAGAGTTGTCGGGTCGATCTCCTGCACGATGTTGTAGATCGTTACAGTGTGGGGAGCGTACATCTATACACACCTCCGCGATACAGCAGCCCAGTATGGGCAAGGTATTCCATGCACGTTTCTGCCAGCAGTTTCTTTGCCCCGTCCGTCGCATTGAGGGCAGACAAAGCAGATTCCCCGCCTGTTGCAAACGTTCTGGAGTGACTGCCTACCGTTTCGCTTTTTACTTCCGCATCATTTGCCGCGGCATTGGCAAGATTTTTCATTGCCAGTGCTTGTGCGGCTTCGATAACCGCGTACTTATCCACCAACGCGCAGCAGCACATCTTCACTGCGTCCAGATCGGCATGGTCTTTTGCCATGTTGCGCGTGTAGTAGTCGAGGAAGGAGCTGGCACGGACAACAAGACGCGGAAAGTCGTTTTTGCTCACGGCGCCCATATAGGTACCGGTGTAGTATGTATAATCAGCGTATGTCATACGGGTCAGCTCCTTTCAGATTAAGAAACGGTAACAGTGGCAGTGCCGGTCTTCGTGCTGTCCTGCTTGGACTTGGCCGTAACGGTGATACTGGTCTTAGTCTCAGCGGAGTCGATAGTCAGCAAGCCGTCTTCGCTGATCTTGGACTTCGTGCCATTCTGGCTCCACTCGACCTCGCCGTTGATAATGCCCTCGCCGGTAACAGCAGCAGTAAACGACTTGCTGTCGCCCTTTGCCATCGTCGCGGTAGCGGGCGAGACGGTAACAGTAGAGATGTCGCCGCCCTTGCCGTAAACAGAGAACGGGAACGGATTTGCCTTTTCCGCGTTGTAGGCGTTGATGGGGTTCGCGATCTCCCAGCCGAGACGCATGACTGCGCGCAGCGCCACCATATCGTTCTGCATGAGGTTGTAGGTGATAGCCTTCGTGGTGGGATCCTGAATAACGCCCTCGGTGAAGATCTTGAAGGTCATGTCCTGACGAATGGCATAGACAAGCTGGCTCCAATCGCCGACGATCATCTGAGCCTGGGCGGGGTCAAACGCACCGTTCATGGGGAAGTACATATCCATGCCGTCCAGACCGTAGCGGGTAGCGCCCTGCATATCGGTCTTGAAAATAGGCTGGCCGGAAGTGTCGCGGAGACCGCGCAGCTTACCGCGCATCTGGATAGCGGACATAACGCCATTGGGGTTGAAGCCGTCCAACTCGACCTTAGAGATTAGACCGCCATCGCCCATCACATCGGCGTAGATGTCAGAACTGATAGGCACGCCGTTACCGGCAGCGATGGCAGCGGGAACAACGCCGGTGCGCCAAGTGCTGGGCTTGTTGGTGCCGAACAGGATAGCGGCGTCGATGACCTTGCCGAAAGCCTCGGTCAGGCGCGGCTTAACTTCGCCCCAAATGTCATAGTCCGCATCGTCGAGTGCCGCCTCGGGAATGGGGACAATGACTGCGATCTCCTCGGCGTACAGTTTCTTCTTGTCCCACGCCATCTTGGTGGTCTGCTTGAATGCCTCACCTGCGCCGCCGTCAGTGGCTTCGCCATTGACAAAATACGCAGAGGGGAGCGCGTCAAGCACGTTGATGGTCTGCGTCTTGCTGGACATATTCGCCAGACGACGGCCCATGCGCAGGACAGCGGATTCCGCGATAGCGCCCTGCATGATCTCGCGGGTTACGGGTTCCGGAATAAGTCCGGAAAGTGCGGAACGATCAATAGTTGCCATGTTGTAATCTCCTTTTCGTTACTTGAGTGCGCCGCGGATCAGATTGTTCATCGCGGCATTATTTGCATTCGGTTTGTCGCCGCCGCCCACAGGAGCCGTCCAGTCAAACTTGACTTTCTGACGATTTTCCGTGAGCTTATCAACGGCCTGCTCAAAAGTGGTCTTGTCGTCCATCATCCTGAGAGCCTTAAACGCGATAAACTCCGCTTCCTCGCCGGTTAGCCCCTTGGAAAGCACATACTTCTCGCGCTTGAGCTGCTGAACTTCGGCCTGCGCTGCGGTCAGGGCGGACTTGTTATCCGCAAACTCCTTTTCGCGCTTTGCCTGCCGCTCCTGCTCGGTCTGCTGACTGTCTTTCCATGTGCGATACGCGGTCATCTCGTCCTCGCTGGGGTACTTTCTCCGTTCCCGGTCAAGCCTCGCCTGAATCATCTTGTCAACATCAGCCTGAGTGAACGTCTTTTCCTGCTCTTGCGCAGTCGTTCCCGTGCTCTGCACGGTGGTTTCTTCTGCCATAAAAATCTCCTTGTTTAACGACCTGTCGGTCAGTGTTGATAAAACAAAAGAGCCAACCTGTAAGCGTTCCTTACAAGTTGGCTCCTATTGCCCTTTCCCGCGCCCTATTGCGCGGGAGTGCTATATTTAATTGTTTTCTTCACCTCTAAGACAATGTACCCATCGCCTTTTCGTCGTATCTCTGCATCGTTGCCGCGCTTTAGAATAGCTTGCACGGCCTTGATGGCTTCGTCAAAGTTCAATATTGCATCTTCGTCCTTTCCCACTGTTCAGGCAGCCCCGCAGCCTCGCTGAACGCCTTGTATTTCGCGTTTAACCGCCGTAGCCGTATGTTTACCGCCCGTTCTTTTTCCGTCAATCCTGCGGCCTTGTAAGCGGCTTTCTCGCGCTTTAGATTACGGATTGTCCGCTCTACGCGCCGTTGCATCTGTGTTGCTTCGTATGCGGTGTATGTTTTCCCCTCAAAAGTGCAGCCGAGCCCATCGTCGATATGCTCAAGCTGCTTATCGGTATAGGTGCGCTCCATAACTCCTTCAACAAACGCCGACCAGCTATGCCGACAATTTGCTCCAAGAATACCGGTCACATCTCCAATGCCGCATGTGCTTTCAAAATCTGGATATTCCCCTTTTGACGCGTCGGGGTATTTCTTTGTAAATTCAGCCCATCGATACAGTTTGCCTTGCCATTTTTTGTGGTTTTCCCACCCTTTAGGCCCATCGATATCACGCGCTCCGGCGTGCGCCTCTACTTGCACAAGGTCGGTTTGCAAAAAGTCCATAGACTGTTCCGAGTATTTACGGTTTAGCTGATTTACCGCCGTCATAACCGCGCGGCGGGCAGCCACATCGATCTGGTCGCGGTGTCCGCTCTCATAATCCACGACTTTTAGGCCGCTTTGCGCCAACTGACGCACCGCCGATTTGATAGCCTGATTGTAGCTGATAGCGCCGCTCTGGATTTGCATTGTAGCGTTATCCAGCGCCCATTGGTATGCTTTGGCAGGTGACAGCATTGTGCGCCCAGCGTCCACTAAAAAGCCCATTGATCGCGTTATATTGCGCATTGTTTGCTTTGTCTGCTCGTATATTGCCCAAGTATCTTCTACGCTTACCAGCGTTTCCGGCTGCGTGATGTGCGCAAGGTCAATAAGCTCGGTGTAATACTTCTGGTTGCGTTCCACAACATCGTCAAGCAGCTCATTCAACTTCGTTTCACTGATACCGGAAGTTTTGCGAATTGCTTTCTCAATCTCTTTTAGGTCGATGCCATGTGAGCGAAGCACGCGAATGTCTTGCACGGTTACTTCGTTCAGTTGGTCTGACGCTTTGAGACGGGAGCAGATTTCTTCCAGCAGCGTGATTTCAAGCGCACGTAACAATTCTGTCAATTCTTCCGGCATTGCGTCAAGCAGGTCTGGGCTAAAAGGGTAAGGCCGCATACGCCGTCACCTCACTCAATCTCTTCTTCCGGCTCTTTTGTCATGGCCTGCATCTTCGGAAGCTCCGCCTTTGCGGTTTCCTCGTCCTCGTTTTTGTACGTCATGCGCATTTCATAATCGTTGAGGATCCCAGCAGACAAAAGCTGCATATCGCGCGCAAACTCAGCGTCTTTGTCCTGGAAAATACTGTCGTCAAAATCAATACTAATTTCAATATTTTCATCCAGTCCGGCGTTCATGGTCGTATTGCCCAGTCGGAGGAGAACCCTACAAAGTTCAACAAGCACCTGCTCCAAGATGATCTGGTGCTTTCCTCGCGTCTTTGCAAGCTCACTGTGCGTACTGATAACCTGCGTCGCAGTCGCCATTACGGCTTGGTCGATCTGATAAAAGTTCGTGCCAAAGCCGCACTTGCTCCCCAAGATATTAAGCGCGAACTGAACCCCGACACTTAACTTATCGGAGTTAAGTGTCATGTCGATTGGCTGAATAACCGCCCCATCGCTTACATCTTCTGGCATAACGTAGTACACAAGATCGTTTTCATCAAACGCCGGTGTACCATCAAGAAATTTACTCGCCGCAGGCTTAACCATAATGCGTTTTTTGCCCATCACGAACTCATTGATGTAAGCATCATAGGCAATATCGGCACCTTCGAGTGCATCGATAGCATTGGCATAAACCGAAATGCCGGTTGGAAGCAAATAGTTGAAGTTATTCGCAATGTTAAGTCGGTCAATGACAAATTGACGCTTATCGCTTCCGGTATGTACAACAGGGGGGATGCGCTCAAAGCCCTTAACATTGGTCAGTGCTTCGTCTGCAAGTTGCTCATTATCATACCGATAAATGCGGTTCTCAATGACGTATTCGCCGCCATCCTCTTTTCTATGGATTTGCAGATAGAGGTAATCGCGCCCGCCCCTTGTAATTACAGAGGAAAACGCGCACTCGCTGATATATCCGTTCTGCCATGCCAGCGGGTAGATATTTTCGATAGTCACATAGTCCAGCACAATGCCGGATGTATTGCCGGGTACGATCTCGCCGTTCTCGTTGACCTCCTGCCCCACTACGCGGGGAATGTATGCCACCGTGCCAAGCGCAGACTTCATTTCCTGCATCTCATTCGCCTTAACAGCAAAATTGTTCTCCGTCAAGATGCGGTCAATAAATTCCTGCTCCTTATTCCCTTCAAGCGTTATCTGCACTTTTTCGTTCATGAGCAGATTCGCCCAATCCTCGCACAGTTTCTTTCCCATTCCAAGGGAATACCGCTTGCAGTTGACCATGCTTTCACCGTTACGGACGCGGTAATTGTGGAAGCCCTTTACATTTCCCTGATACCAGCTTTTCCACTCCGCAACCTTGCTGTAAAACGATTCGGGGATCGTGGTATAGCCAAGCTCGTTAAGTTTTAAGATAACTGCATTGCTCATGCGATAACTCCCATCCGGCGAGAAATCCGCTCTAAAGCGTATCTTGTGGCATCAATCAAATGGTTATTTGCATCAGGATACCCGCTGATGATGTCGCCGTCTTTATTCCGTTCGTATTCGTAATTTACAAACTCTTTATACGCGTTTGGTGTCCGGCGGCGGTCAATGACGATCTTGCGCCTCTGTAGCCACTTCATGCCGTAGTCCACGGAGCCGGGGCCTTTGATAGCCTCCTTTGCCGGAAGGCCAAGCGCCCGATAATCCGCAGTGCTCTTCGGCTCTGCGCTGTCACACGTGATGTACGCGTCGCCATATCCGCACCCTTTGATAATTCCGCCGCTCTCCTCGTTTGTCAGCTTATTTTTATAAATCTCGTCAATAAAGTAGATTGTCTCCCGCGCCCGGTCGTAGTGTAGCCGGATAAACGCAAATGGATCTGGATACCATCCCCAGTCAACACCTTGGTATATCTGGTCGAAGCTCCCGATCTCCTTGTCCGTAATCTCTCGCAGCTCCAAATTTTCAAACACATTTCCACCCGTGCCGACCGGAATGCCAAGATACTCGTGCTGATATGCACGCTCGTCTGTCTCTTTGAGGTGTTCCGCTTCTGCAAGAAACTGTTCTCCCAGCCATTCAGGCGGTGCTTGCAGATATGTTGACTTGTGGCACAAGCGGTCATCCCGTTCTTCCAAGCTATCCTTGTTTGCCCAGTTGTCGCGCGAAATTGGTGGGTTATAGCTTTCAAAATTCCAAAACACCGAGCCGCCGCGCATGGTCGACTGCAAAATGTTTCGGATTTCTGCGCGTCCGGCAAACTGGTCTTTTTCTTCAAAGTGCGTTACGGCAATGTAGCCAAACGGCACCTTGATAGACTTGATCTTCATGGGATCGTCAGCACCCCGAAACATGATCTTCTGCCCGGTAGGCTTGTAGATCAGCTCCATCGGGGAAACCTTGGCTTCCCAATACGCTGCCATGCCCAGCTCCCCGATTGCCCAAATGTACTGCGCATAAACGCTATCGCGGATCGTGTTTGCCACCTTGCGCAGCACAAGCGCGTGCGTGTTTGGATTGTGGATCAACAGTAGCGGTACAAGCACCGACACGGTGGAGGATTTCAAAGAGCCGCGCCCGCCACTTAAATCGTAGTGCGTATGCCCGTGGTGGAACACATCATGCGCCACATCGTAAAAAGCCGAGCCGATTTTTTCTGACAAGAGAATATCAGACATCAATAACCACCTTGACGGAATCCGTGCTTATTTTTGTCTCGTTCACTTCACGCCAACCGAAATTGCAGCCAAGCGAAAATTTCGCGCCGTTTGCACCGTCTTTGTCGTAGAGCCGAGATTCGGCATATTCCTCGCATCTGGACTTCGCGCGCGTGACCGTGTCCGCGAATTCTGGCCTTGCCTGATAGTCCAGCAGCGCTTGTCTTCCTGTGAATCCAAGCGCCAATGCAAGCCCTGTGATTGTCGGGGGCTTTGCGTTAATGATAATCGGTATGCCGTACTTATCTCGCACAGCACAACCGTCATCGCCGATAAACGGCTCACCCTCACACTCTTTGAAGTAAGCGTCAATCGCCTTTTGCATCGCGCTTACGCTTTTCCATTTTCTTGGCGCTCCTGCTGGCATACGCTCACTTCCAATCCAAATAATTTGTTTTTATTTCCCTGTATCTTTAACACCGTAGCAATACTCATACCACATCAACGGCGTTTCTTTTTGCTGTTCTGCGTAGAGTGTGTCAAACATCTTCGCAATATCTTCGATAGCGTCGCCATACTCTTTGTGCAAATGGGTTTTGAATTTCGCGATGAGCCGCATATTGATTTTCATGAGCCTATCTATTGCGTCGGCGTAATACGTTATCTTGTTGATAATGTCGGCATTCGCCCGCACAAGGTTCTTGACGGTCGTTGCGGACACGCCGTTGATTTTTGCCGTGGCGCAATAGTTGTTTGTCTGCACATAGTCCGCCAGTATTTTCTTTTTCTGCCGATCTGTCAGACGCGCAGCCATTGTCATCACCTCGTCGCTCTCGCGCGCAAAATGTTGCTCTCTCTCTTTTCTTTTGGGGGATTATATGGGGTAAGATAATACGGGGGATGCAAGGGGGAGAAGAAGAGAGGGGGAACAAGGGGGATTTTCTTTTCTCTCTCTGAGCTATGCGTTTGCTAACACTTGCCAGCATTTGCTTGCATTTGCTTGCGTCCCTTGCGTTAATTGCTGTCGTGCTGCGGTCTAATTTCATCCGCCCGTCACAGTTTATTACCGCTTTGATACACGGATAAGCGTTGTCAAATTATTTTTGCTACCGGCCCCCACCCCTTGGCCTTACATAGCAGACTTTACCCGCCCCGAAGGGCCATCTCAATTGTATGGCACTTCTAAATGGGCCACATTATAATGCCGAACTTTCAGGCGGGCGCTATACCCATTGCCAAAGGCATCGGCGCTCCTCTTTTGGAGCGGCGAGACGGTATTGAGCCGCCACACGTCCGCAATGTTGCCTATAGCCATTGCTTTTGCTTCTGCTTCTGCACGCCGCATATATGGTCGTCTTTCTCGCTTAGATTGTCACACGCCGCGTATCGGCCCCGGTTGCGGAACTCTGGCGCAGTTTTCAGCGAGCATTGTCATTTCCATGTGAGCCATGACGACAACGGTCTCACATTGTCCGGGAGCTACCCGACCACTGGCGCAAACGGTGGGACTCGGACCCACGACATACCGGCTCACGAAGTCCGGTGCTCTACCACCTGAGCTACGTCTGCGTATGTCCCCGCTGGGCCACATCGTTGAGAGGTGCGCGGGGCCCTGTGCCGCATGAGAGGTGCGACCTCTCGGCCCTGATCGTGAGCTGCATCGCGCGTGCGGCATGTTGCGGGGGACGGTGTAAAAAGATGAAAAAGCACCGCCCCCCCGCTATGGCGCAGGAGGTAAACGCCATAAATGAGAGAACCGCAAAGGCTTTTACACCTCTGCGATTCTATTATCTCATAAGCAAATGGCTTTTTAAGGCCAACTTTTAATCATCGAGCAGCCCGTAGTTCCGTGCGACGCACTTGATAAAATCGGTATGCCATCGTCTCGCCGTTCGGTCGGAACAGTTGGCTGCCATCGCCGCACCTTCGAGCGTGTGGGTTTTGTCCCAGAACACGAGGCGAATAAATTTCAAGCGCTCTTCGCCGTCTTGCATTGACCTTGTTTCGCTCACCGCTTTTCGCACAGCGTTGTTTTCTAACAAAGCCACTCCATGCAACTCCTGCTCTCGATCTGGGTCGTAGCGACGGATAATGGCTTTTACATAGCCCCACCAACTATACCGAGGTTTACTCATGGCGTACCATCTTTCTCTTCACCCACGCCCACAGGTTACGCCACGGGTGGGCTTCTGCGTAATTGGCGCGCTGCTCGGCGTTGTAGCGCTTGTCCCGCATTACATCAATGACCGTCCCTTTAAAAGCAAGATCGTCGTTCGCCCGCCCAAGCGCCGCTTCGGTGTCAGCAAGCTTGTTTCGCAACGCATCCGCGTCCGCTTTCAGATTTGCGATCTCGTTTGCCTTGTTGATAGCCTCGCCGTTCATCTGGTCGATCTGCTCGGTCAAGACGACGTTCTTTCGCTGCATCTCCGCCTTTAGGTTCGCATACTCGGCAATCAGATCGTTCTTCTTGTCGATGCAGTTTTTCAGCGCGGCGATCTCTGCTTCAAGCGCCGCAGTCTTCTCCTGCGCGTCCTCCATCATCTTCGCCATCTGTTCTTTGGTGTACTTCTTTACGTTGATGCTCATAGCTTGGCTCCTCCCATTTTCATTTGTTCCCCGCGTCCCCGGTCGCTCACGATGCTCACGACCTTGCAGTCGCCGTATCGCTCGATATCCATGGCGATACGATCCTTGATGCCCTGCGCGTCGGAGGCGGGGACGTTGGCTTTAATCGTGATCGTCAGCATATACGTACGACCTTCTTGCCGTCCATCTTCACGCCGCAGTTGGGGCAGTACGGCTTGCGATAAGTTCGTTCTCTGCCGCTGTCGCAGATAGCAACAACCTCACCACAGTTTGTGCAATACCAATCGCCATCCGCATCTTGTTCCCACCGACCATGCACCACCGGGGCAACATCGGCGGCGGGAGCATCTTCAATTTCAAACTCATCTGAGAGCCGCTTAAATACGTACTCAAGGCAATATGAACCGAACCCAACGTGATAATCTTGATCTACCGGGTCAAAATACAAGATGTTGAAATACGGCCTGTCAGGCGTCCCTGAAACAAAAATTTTTGCAAAGCTGGTCTTTATTTTGTTCTTGTGGGTGCAAACATCTGCACTCTGCATTTCTTTTTCAGCCATTGTCAGCCCTCCTGTTCGGCGAACACCCGCTAACCCACCTTGCACGGCAGCACCACCACGCGTCCATCCTTGTCGGCCTCGTCCAGCTCACGCAGACGGTCATCCAGCAGCCAGTTTTTCACATACTCCCAACTGCAATTATAATCAATTCCAACATCCATCAGGATATTAGACATTCGTTTAGACTCTTCCGGCGTCAGCCCCGTTTCCTCGTAGGCTGCAAGACGCTCCACACACGTCTGTCTGTACGCGCTTTTTGCCACACGGTCATTGCAATCATTGCCACTGTAACAACCTGCCGGATAATTGTAATCCGCTGCGCCGCTTGCGAGATATTTTGTCAATCTCTCCATCACTCCACCTCCTGCATCTTACTAATCACTTTTCGGATCACGTCGCCACCGTAAGCGTCTTTTGTCAGCTCCAAAAATTCCGTCAGCGTCATCATGCCGTGCTCGAGGTCGACGCCGTAGTCTCGGGCAAACTGCTTTCGCCCCATGTCACACGATCCGGTCAAGCGATGATGCCAGTCGTAAAAATACTGCGTCGGATACGTTTTTTCACGGGCTGTCTCTCGCAGGAACGCATCTATACGCTCGTCTTCCGGCATATCCTCGAAAAGCTTGTCTCGCAACGCCTCCATTGCTTCGCGCAGCGTTTCGCCATGCGCGAAAATGTTGTCCTGCTTGACGATGTAGCACGGTGTAAGCGTCAAATCACCGTTCAAGATTGCCCCGTGCGCAGTGTTGCCGCGCACGGAACGAATCAGCGTATTGACACCGTCAATTCGATAAACCGTTTTCCGGTTGAAACTCTTAATTCCGGAGCCGTCGCCGTAGCCGGAGCCGTCGCCGGAGCCGTCGCCGTAGCCGGAGCCGGAGCCGTAGCCGTAGCCGGAGCCGGAGCCGTAGCCGTCGCCGTAGCCGTAGCCGTCGCCGTCGCCGGAGCCGTAGCCGTCGCCGTAGCCGTAGCCGTCGCCGTAGCCGGAGCCGGAGCCGTAGCCGTAGCCGGAGCCGGAGCCGTAGCCGTCGCCGTAGCCGTAGCCGTCGCCGGAGCTCACAGGCAAAAAGGCTTTAATCTTCTCGTCAAGCGTCATCTCTTCCACTCCTTTACGCCTCGAAGAGACGCAGATGCCGTGTCTGTGCACGGGATGATCTGGATCGCACCAAGCACGGTCATTTCCGGAATCGTCACGGTAAAACGGCAGTTGCCCGGTGCTTTTGTACCGTCCTGCGCCAACTGCTCCACGGCACACGCGCCGTCCCAACTCCACAGCTTACGAACATCGGTCATGGTAACCTCGGAGCCGTTTCGCTCCTTGATCTTGCCGAAAAACACGCCTGCGCGGTCGCAGCGAACGATATAGTCCTGATTGTTGTTCATGATAAAAATTCCTCCTGATTTTTTTAAAATTTAAAGCTCTATCTGAGCCTGATTCCGTTTACCTCCGCCTCCGCCGTAAAGTAACGGTGGTGCTCGTTGATGTAGACGATACGACCGTGTACGGTTCTCAATTTTTCAAATCCGCAGATGCCGCTCGCGCCCTCAAAGGCTGCAGGCTTCCAGCTAAATGGTTCTCCGATGTACATAGTCAGGCCTCCTTTTTCCGTTTCTTCCAGCCGTCACATGGCACGTCGGAATCAGGCGGCGTGAATACCGGGTAGCCTTTGCCCATGCCCCAGTTGTAGTCTTTGTCTCCATAACGGAAGCAATAGCCATAGATGACGGCCTCGTCGCTGCGAACGAACGGCTCTCTCAGTGCAGCGTAGCTCCGACACGTCTCGCAGCTATGTACTGCTCCCTCGTGAGCCTCTGCCCAAAGCTTCGTTTGCTCTTCCGTGGTCACGTCAAGGATTTTTCCCATTATGCGTCCTCCCCAAATCTCAATTTTGTTACGGCAATGGGGAACTCTTCAATCTCGCTTGCCCAGCGTGCCGTGCCCTTGCCGTTGTGCCGCTCAAATACCAGTGGGAACCCGCCGATGCCGTCGAACAGGCTCCCCATCGTAACAGGACGCAAATATTGCGCACTGATACGCTTTGCCAGGAAGTCCCAAAATGGCAAGGCGATGGAATTCCCCAGCGCCTTATAGCGCGGACTGTCGCTCGGCTTGCGCAGTTTGCCCTTACTGTCGCGCCACTCGCCGATGTCCGTCCAGTGGTCTGGGAATCCTTGCAGCCGCTCGCATTCCATCGGCGTGAGGCGGCGCACAATCATTCCGGTTCGGACGGTGTTTTGCAAATTCAGACTTTGCCCTACGCTTTCTTTTGCTTGCAGCGTCCCGTTGATCTCGCCCCCCTCGGTGAAATTGCGGCAATCAACACTGCTGACCACTAAATCGGTGCTATCCTTGTAATCTCGCTGCTTGCAGTTGCTCGCAACGTCTCCCTCGCGGTAGTCCCCGAAGCCCTGCATTTGATAGCAAACCGCCGGAACCTCGCCGAAGGTGTGCAGCGCAGAACACGGCTTGTCCGGTCCGACGGTGCTGCGGTTATTCGGCTGATTGTTCCCGCTCATGCCGGCCGCAGCGGTCAGCGTAGGTGCTCTGTCGTCGCTTCGCACCTCGGCCCCGCCTTGCTGTGTTCCCATGCAGAAAATCGCCGGGTTATTTACTCCGCCGCCAACGCCACCTTGTAGCGTCGGGGATGCTCCCTCTGTGCCAAAAATCCGTTTGCTTTGGCAGTCCCACTGCGTCAGACAGTTTTGGAAAATCGTCTGGTCGTTGCTGGTGCCGAGCGTTCCGCTCTTGTCCTCCTGAACTAACGCGCCTTTTCCTCCGCCGTCACACCCCCCCTGATGCGGACTGCATACGATGTTGGGGCCTCTGTCGGCGCAAGGGCTTCCGTCTGCTCTTGCGGTGAGACTCCTTGCGACTGCCGGATTAAAACCGCTTTCAGCCGCTTCGGCAAATCCTTCCCCCGACAATCCGCTCTCCGCAATATTCCCTGGCACGCTTTTGCGCTCAAAGAGTATTTCTCCTGCGGTGTCTCCTCCAAAATCTGCGACAACCGAGATACGACGGCGACGTTGGGGGACTCCCCAGTGTTGCGCGTCATGCACTCGCCAAGCCACGCTCCATCGTCCTCCCACTTCATCGTGGTAGCCACCCCAGGTGTTCCAGCCTTTTTCAGGCACTTCAATATCGGGGGCTTCCGGCTCTGCGATGCGGATGATCTCTTCGAGGACTGCCGCGAAGTCTTGTCCTTTGTTGCTGCTGAATGCTCCGGGCACGTTTTCCCAGACCATAAACCGAGGTCGGACCATGTCACCTGTTCGTCCGTTCGCTTTGTCATGTGCTCTCATCTCCTTCACGATGCGGATCTGTTCCATGAACAATCCGCTTCTTGCGCCGGCTAACCCGGCGCGTTTTCCTGCAATGCTCAAATCCTGACACGGTGAGCCTCCCGTGATAACGTCCACGGTCTCGATCTCCGCGCCGTTGATTTTCGTAATATCGCCGAGGTGCTTCATCTTCTCCCCTCGCATTCCCCGAACATCTCCCGGAACGTCAGGCCCGTCAAGTCTTCCAGCGCCAGCAGCTTTTGGATGGTCGGCTCGATATCGCCCTTGACATATTGACTGATGACCGACGCGCTGATGCCCGTTGCGGCGGCGAGCGTCGTCTGGTTGTAATTCGTCGATTCCAAAAACGCTTTCAGCCCCGGATATGGGCAGCGCTCCCACGGCGTTTTGCTCATAACAAATCGGCTCATATCACTCGCCCCCTAACAGCGTTTCAATCGGGACGTTCAGTGCTTCGGCGATGTAAAGATACGTCGATACCGCGCCGTATCGTCCGCCTCGCTCAATGCAGGAGATCGTGCTGTCCGCTATTCCAGCCCTTTCTGCGAGGGCCTCCTGATTCAGCCCGCGCATCTGCCGCCACGCCTTGACGCGCTCGCCGATGCGCTGCTCGGTCGGGATAGGCCCCTTCGGCGCTTTATCCTCGCTCAGGAAGTCCGTCACACGGATGCCCACGGCCTCACAGATGCGCTCGCACAACGGGATGGTCGGCATAATGCGCCCATACTCATAATTCGCAAGCTGCCCCTGCACAAGGCCACACATGGCGGCAAACTGTGATTGGCTCATGCCCCTTGCTTTTCTAAGGTTGCGGATCCGCTCCGCAGTGTCTTTTGCATTCATCTTTTCGCTCCCTTTATTTTCTCAGCTTTTGGCCACGCCGCGTTTTGAACTGGCGCGCTCCCAAATAATCGTCTTTTGCCTGCGTCTGCCGCTTCTCTTCGGCCTTCGCCGCCCGGACCTTCGCAATATCCTCCGCATAATGCGGGCAATGGTCCTGGCAGCCGGGATAGCGCACGGGTGGCAGGCAGCTGTGGCAGTGCTCAAAGCTCATCTCACACCTCGCGGATCGTGATGCCGTACTTGTCCTGCATCAGTTTCTTTTTCAGCAGATAGTCTTTCGTTTTCACGCCCTTTGCGTCCTCGACCTCGCGCAGCCAATGCACCGTGCCGTTGCAGTCCGGCCCAGTTGCTCGCTCGTAAACAAAATCCGCGCGGTAGACCATCGGCTTGATTCTCTCGCCCTCGATGGTCGTGTATCCCTCAACGAGCGTAAAATTCGCTTGCAACCGTAAATTGCGAATCTTGCCCATCGCGCGCAGCACTTTCAGCTCGCCGAACCGCGCCGCCTCGCGCTCGGAATCAAACTTGATGCCGTCGCGCACAACCTTGCGGTTGCCGTACTTGCTTTTCTTCGACTTCTGTTCGCCCACCAGTTTGTCAAGCACCTGCTTCTGCGCCTGCGGCCCCAGCCTCGCGAGGTCAGCTGATGTCAGCGCCATCGTCGGCCTCCCTGATTCGCACTGGCAGGACCATTTTGACGTCCTCGTGGTTGGTCTTGATCGTAATGGGCCCAAGTGGCCCACGGAATTCCAGAATAGCAGGCTGCTTGAAGGCACCGCCGACGCTGGCCTTTGCCGCCTGCAACGTCGAGAGAAGATACTCGGCATTCACGCCGATACGGAATGTCGGTTCATTGGGCAGGACTTTTTCCCAATCCAGAAACGCTCCAACCGGCTGAACAAAACCGAAGATGCAGCCGAGACATTCGATCTCAACCACGCTTTCCGTCTTGTCCCGTTCTTTCAGCTCCAAGCGCATGGAGTTGCCGCGTGGCAGGCGGATACTCGGCTTGATGTAGCAATCGAAATCCTCTTCGACCTCGCAGCAGGTCGCGTGCTCCACGAAAAGCCGGACGCCGTCTGTGGCGATAGCCGTAACTGCCTTGTTCTTCTTGCGAAATTCCAGCCGGATATTCTTGTACATCGGCCTACTGATGCTCGCTGATACCGCGCCCTTTACGGCGGCGATAATCGTGTTGAACGCGTTGGTGTCCATGATAGCCAGTCTCATTCCTCTGCCTCCTTTGCGCCATTGTGATCGCACGGATCATCCCGCAGGCCGACCGCAATATGCATCACGTTCTTCTCATCGACGCGCTGGTGAATCTCGTATTGCCCAAGCAGCGGGTTCACCTTCGGCCTTTCGAGGTGGAGCGCCTTCATGCGTGGGATATCTTCTCCCGTGTCGGGGTCCTTCACTGCCTCGCCGTAGGAAAGCGCGATCTGGATAATCCAAGCATCGAACGCCATGCGCAGCTGGTTCAGTCCCTTCATATCCTCGCGCAGCTTCGCATTTGCTTTCATCAGCTCGCCGACTTTTTTCTGATATCTTCCGAGCTCGTGCTCAAGCCGTTTTACCTTGTCTCTGTTTCTTTCGCTCATCGGTTCTCCGTCCTTTCGTAGTGCAGCGTCAGCGCCCGAGCGATCGGGCAGCGCCGCCATTCTTCGTTGGCGCAGTAGCGCCGCGTACATTCGTCCAGCTCTTCTTTTGGTAGCTTGACTTGTGCGCCCTCGCAGTTGAGATAGTCGCGGTAGTCCCGCGAGTAAAACGGGCACTTGAAAATGCCCCCGCGATACCCGCTCACGGCGCACCGCCTGCCAACACCGATTTGACGTGCCTCATGCGCTGATTTGCCTTGTCGCGTCTCATGCTATCGCCCTTGAATACCAGTGGCGTGCACATCTCGAGGATGCGGTCATAGATGCGCTGATAGGCCATGTCTTTCGGCCTGCACAGCTCGTCAAGCGTCAGGTTTGTGGTGACGATCAGCGGCTTCTTGGCCTTGTATCGCTCGTCAATGACCGTGTAAACCGTCTCCATTGCGTACTCACTGCTGCGCTCTGCGCCGAGATCATCGATCACCATCAGCGGGTAATAGTGCACCTGCTCGACGATTTCTTTCTTGTCGTATCCCGCGTTGAGGATTCGCGGGAAGCTCGTAATCATCGCCGGGATCCCGCGGTCAATCAGCTCGTTGGCGATACACGCCGCCGCGAAGGTCTTCCCGTTGCCGGTGTTGCCCCACAGCAGAAGCCCATTGTTCTCGCGCCGCATATCGTCCCATGCGTCGGCATAGCGTTTGCATTTGACGATCTCGTCACTCATCGTCGCCTTGTCGAACCGGCACGCCGTCAGGCTCTTGTCGCGGATTCCGTCAGCACGCAGCGTTTCGATGCGTAGTCGCTTCTCACGGTCAGCGCGAGCTTTTTTCTCGGCCTCGTACTCTCGCGCCGCGCAAGCACACTGGCACCCGACAAGGCGGACATTCCCGCCGATGGGGATGCGGCACTGCTTCGGCGTGTTGCAATGGCCGCAGTACAGCAGCCCGTCTTTCTCGTAATCGACCAGATCACGAACAGGCTCGGCCTTTTTCGCGATGCTGTCGATCAATGCGTCAACGTTCATAGGCTTCCCTCCGTGTTGCCGTAGTCGTAGACAAACGGCTTATTTTGCGGCGCTTTTCCGCCCTTGTCCTGCTCTCTGGCAAGCCAAGCGGTGATGAAACGCTTAATTCCTCCTCGAGTTTTTCGCCTTGCAGGGTTTGCATCGCACCACCCCGCCATGTTTCTAAGCTGTTGCAGAACGTCAACGTTCGGATAGAGCTGCGACCATTTGGCCCTGTCGTTCTCCGACACGTCGAAAAAAGTCCCGTCATTCAGCGGCAAAGAAATCACCGGCGGCGCGTCAGCCGCTTGCGGCTCAGCGCATAATATGTACTCTTCTTTACTCTTCTCTACTCTACTTTTCTCTACTTTACTTTGTCGTTCGATGTCAGCATTTTTTGAAAAAATGTTTACATTTTTCGCATAAATGTAAACATTGGGCAAAATTTGGGCAACATCAACCAGAAGGATGTTGTAATCAACTTCGAGAGTTTTACGGCGGCTGACTGCCTCGAAGTACCTTTCCTGTATGCCTTTAGAGGTCAATACGTGGTACTTGTCATACTTCTCTTTGTCGAACATCCCTCGTCTGATAGAAGCCTCTATTATTTCAGAAACGACGCTCCCACCCAACCCGACCTTGCGGGCGAACAAAAGCGCAACCTCCTCTGTCCATTCAATGTAGTAACCCGCCTTACCGTAAATCTCTTGCAGCAAGTGAACGACTACACCAAATCCTGTCAAGCCAAATTCTGCCTCTATCAGTTCAAACTTTGCGTTCAATGTGACATCAAGCGGAAAGTAATCGATCCCGCTTTTTGCCATAGACTACTCCCTTAAAACGGCAGCTCGCCGTCGTCCTCGCTGACCTCTGCAAAGCCGCCTGCGGCGCTCTCTGCGGCGTATTGCGGCGCGGTGGTATCATTACCCTCCGAGCGCCTGTTGTCCGCGAAATACACGCTGTCAGCCTGCACCTCGTAGCTCCTGCGCTTGTTTCCATTTTTGTCCGTCCAGTCGCGCATCTGCAAGCGCCCCTCGACGCCGATCAACCGCCCGCGTCCGGCGTAGTTGCAGAGCACTTCTGCCGTTCCGCGCCACGCTACAATGTCGATCCAGTCTGTGCCGCCATCCTTGCCGTTGCGGTCAACGGCAAGAGGGAACGACACAACGGATACGCCGCTGTTCGTTTTTTTCAGCTCCAAGTCACGCCCGATGCGTCCCATCAGGCAGATTCGATTCATGCTCATTTCAATTCCTCCTCGCTTTGGTGTTGGTGCAGATAGAGCACGTGGCTCTTGCCGATGGCGGCGTTTTGGGCGATCCATGCGTGCGCCTGCTCGCGGGATAGATGGCTCTCCATTGCGCGGCTCTCATAGCTGAATTCTCCCGCTTCCAGCTTGCGCTTCATGCGCTCCTGTATCTCCTCTTCGCCGTAGTTGGCTTCGATCAGATAAAGGTCATAGGCCTGCGCCACAATGCCGTCCAGCGAGGCGCAGTCCGTCGCATAGAACACGCGCTCGCCGTTTGCAAATTCGATATGCCACGCACAATTCGGGACATCGTGAGGAATGGAATTGTAGGACACACAGACGGGGTAGAGAAGGGAACAGGAGTAGAACAGCACATGGCCTGCCATGCCCTCGTCGGTCACGCGGCGGTCCACGCCGATGTGTCCCATCGGTTCCATGAGCCACGGAGGGACGCACCAGCGCAGCGCAGGGCGCAGGAAGTGCAGGCGCTTGATGGTCTCGGGGTTGAAGTGGTCGCCGTGAACATGCGTCAGCAGGACGAGCCTCAATCCCTTGCAGTATGGTTCGAGTTCCCGAAATGGAACGCCGCAGTCAATGAGTATTTCATCATTCAGCAGTACGGCGTTCCCCTTGGAGCCGGTCGAAATGACCTTGACCTTACAGATCATTCATGCTCACCTGCTTGGTGGTGCCGCTCTTTCCGTCGTCCAGCGTACCGAGGGCGTCAGCGGGAGCGGGCAGCTCGTCCTTGACCTCGCCTGTGGTCTCGTCCACTTCGACGGTCGGGAGATCAAAATACTGCTCGCGGCTCGCGCGTCCCTCTTTCAGTGAGGTATACACATTACGCAGGCGCACGATGCTCTGCGCCGTGAACGCTTCGGCCTTGCAGCCGATGTACTTTTCAAGGCACTCCATCGGTACGCCGAAGTCATCCTTGAACGCCTGTCCCATCTTGCGTACGCGGTCGATCATGGGTTCATCGCTCTTTCCCATCATCGTCTTGGTACACGCCGCAAGAGCGGCGTCTACCACGTCGCCGGGGATAATGCCAAGAATGCACGCGCGCATACGGCGCGCGCCCTGATTGGCGACCATTTCATAGATGTCGCGCGGGTCGGTGAGGGCAACGCTGCCTTTCTTGGTGTAGCGGATATGCGGCACGGTGAAGATCTTCGTCTGGCGGGTGTTGGTCTCCAAATCCCAGCAGTAGGCCATGACGGTACTCTCGCCGTTCTTCTGCTCCAGCTCGGTAATGCCGAAGTCGAGGTTGCCCCAGTTCTGCGCCATGACCTCGGCGAGACGGATCGAGGGGCCGGTCACGTTCTCGCCGCCGCGCGGGTATTCATAGATCGCGCGCTCGGCAAGGCTCTTGCGCTTGCAGGCGTTGAGAATGCGGTTGTTCGCTTCGATCTCGTCACGGGGAAAACGCTTGGCGACGACCATTGCCGCCTGTACCTCCTGCGCCTGACGGGAGATCATCATTTCGGCGTTCACGCTCTTGGCGCTCACAACTTCGGTGCTGTTGTAGGTCTGCATTTCGTTCATGGTAATATCCTCCTTAAAATAATCATTCGTACTGATAGCCATTGCTGACAAGGAATTGCTTCAAAAGGCGCAGGCGCTCGCGCGTATCGGTCACGCGGAACGACACCGTGAGGTGTTCGACCGCCGCCTGCTCCACGCGCTTCGGGACGACCTGCGGGGCCGCTGCGACGGTTACTCCAGCAGCGCGCGCTGCTGGAGTAACCGTGTGGCGTTTCACGGCCTCGCGCTCCTCCTCGGCGCGGCGGTGACGCTCGTTGACAACGGAGATCGCAAGCGAGAGGTCGAGGTTATTTTTGTACTCCACCATGATCTCCGGCGCGTTCTCGCCCATCGTGCCGATGGTTTTCATGTCCTGCGCCACGCCGTCCACCTTTAGCTTGATCTGCTCCATGAGCTTCTTCGGCGTCTTGGCTCTGGCGCTCGCCATATCGACCTTAACGCCGGTCTGCCCGAACGAAAGGAAGTCGATCTCGTTGACCGCGCACAGCTCCCGAAAATAGCCCAGCAGCATTTCCTCGCAGCGGCTCTTGATCTCGCTTTCCGTCGCGTCGATCTTGGCTTTCAGGTCTGCGTCGGCGCGCTTGTACGGGTCGGCGATGCACTCACGGTAGACGGATTCGAAGCTGTCGTACTTCTCCATGATTGCGGATTTAATGGCCTTGCGCTGGGTCTCGGCATCGGCAAACTCGCGGTTCATTTCGGCGCGAATGTTCTTCACGCTGGTTAAGGTCTCGTCGGTGCAGACAAGGCTCATTGCCTCTGCGACGCGCTGCTCCGTCTGCTCCTTCCGGCTCCTCAAATGCTCCTCGATCACGGGGAGTTGAGTCACTTTCATCAGGGTGTTATCCATCTTCGGTCTCCTCCAATTCTTCAAAATACATTTCCTCTGCGCCGCAGTCTGGGCAGAACTTTTCCGTCACGAGGACGTAGCCGCGCTCACCGTCAAGATTTTCGCGCCGACGCATAACGTCCGGCTCGTCAAAAATGAGGTGGCAGCAAGTGCAGCGATAGATCATTGATTCCCCTCCAAATACGCCATTGCGCTCTGCACGCCGAACACGCGCGCCGCCTGATGGTCGTTGAAAAACACGTCGATATGGTTGCCGTTCACGCCGCACCCGCAGTCCTCAGCGATGTAGCTACGCTGCGTGCCGTTCGGCCAGATCAGCAGGACGCGCGTCCCGTAGGGGATCACCTTCGGGTCAACCGCGATTGTGCGTCCCTCGGTTGCCAGCGTGCCGGTCGCGGTGTAGCCGCTCGCCCACTTGCCGCAACAGCAGCGACCGGGACAGTACGCCGTGAGCGTAAACTCACCGAGAAAAACGTCGTTGCACACCGCGCTTTCAGTCGCAGGAATGTCCCACGCGGGGTCATACTCCTCTACGATGGGGGCTTCTTCCGGTTCCGCATCGACCGCTTGTGCGCTGGTAGCGAGGATTGAGATCGCAATCAAGAGGATCGTCGCGCCCAGACACGCCGCCGCAAACAGCGCCGATTCATCGGCCTTGCGCTGCTCTCTCGTGCGCTTGTCATGCCGCCTCATCGTTTTCCCTCCAACCAGTCGAGCGCACGGCCAAACCATACGCCCAGCGCCACCGCGCCGATGACGGCCAGTGTCATCGTGTAACCGTCCATGCTCACACCTCGCGTTCCGCGATCCACTCGTCCACGAGGCGGGTGTAAATCTGGAAGATTCTGCGCTTGCCGCCGCAGATGCACACGCCGAAGGGGTAAACTCGCTGTTCGAGGCCGTCTGCCAGCGATTCGTTCGAAATGCTCAGCCCGTGCGCGCGTAAGTATGCCGCGCACTCGTTCAGGTCCATTGTTTTGATCATTGATTTTTCCTTTCTCTCGTGCTACAATAAGCACGGACACAATATCTTGTGGTGAGATTTGTCCGGTTACCCTGTTCGGCCTGCTACGCTGAACAGGGCTTTTCTTATGCCCCGATTGCTTTTGTCTGCATCAAGCAATTCTTGACCTTCTGGTAATCCATGCCAACTTCCAGCAGAACCGAAATGCGGTTTTCCATCTTTGACACCGCCGCAAGCTCGTCCGAACTCATGTAATCGCTCGCCGTTGCAGACTTTTCCGCGCCGCGCTCCTTACGAAGCTGCCGCGCCGTTTTGCCGAGCGCCGCCATATATGCGAGGTCGGTGTACTGGCTATACTTGAATTGATTATGTGGACTGTCCGGCAACGCCTTGATAGCATCCGTCATGCTGGTACGCAGCGGCTTTCTCTCGGCCTTGATTGCCTTAATATTCATCAGCTCTTTGCGCATGGCGAAGAACTGGCGAACAAGTTCTTTCTTGAACTCAATGACAACGGGGGTATTGCGGAGGAATGTAAGCAGAAGCGTTGCCTGTTGCTCGTTCAGGTGGTAAACCTTAACTGTCTGCCCTGTTTTGCTTCCGCTCAAAGGTCGGATTTCAAATCCGACCTTACCAAACTCGTGGAGGTCTTTTTCATGGCGCTGAACTAACTTCTGCACCGTATCTCGCTTTACACCCGCGCACTCTGCAATGACTTCGGATGTCGTGAATGGCTCTTCGGTGTTCGGGGAAAGATAAACCAAATTGCTCATGCTCCCTCCTTGTCCGGCTTTAACAGCTCGTCCACCGTGCATCCGTATAATGCAGCAATCTCCGGAAGTCGACTTGCTCGTGGGGCCTGCTGACCAGTCTCCCAGTAATACACGGCCACGTCGGAGATTTTCAGCGCGTCCGCTACCTGCTGGACGCTGAATCCAGCTTTATGACGAGCGCTTCGAAAACTCATCTTTTCACCTCCAAATACTAAGTTTTGCTTGACAACTTAGCGAACCGTGATATTATAAGAAGTGCCAACAAACTAATAATTTCGACAGTCCGCTAAGTATCAAGGGGGCTTGCTCTTTTATTGCCCTTTCTGCAACTAAGTATATACTCAGTTAGCGTGAATGTCAATAGGAAGTTAGCGAAAACTAAGTTTTATTTCATACAAAATCGGAGCTACAGTTATGTCTAAATCGCCTATTGTCGCCAGAATTAACGCATTATTGTCTCTTAAAGGCATTTCTAAAAAGCAATTTTTTAAAGATTGCAAAATTTCTTCATCTGCATTTTCACAATGGAATACAGGAAAAATCGAAGTGCCTCGAGGGAAAAACATTGAACGAATAGCAAATTATCTTGGAGTTTCGGTAGAATATCTTTTATATGAGGATATGCAAGAATTTCAGGCAAAAAAAGAGCGCCCCACCGATGGTGAAGCGCTCATTTCTGAATTGCCCGAAGATATTCAAAAGCTTATTCGGATTTGCGAATCAAATCCTGACCTTGCTGCTGCTCTACTATCTGTTGCGCAGCAGATCGAAAAAGGTCAAGTTGCTGGGGAGTAAATCTCGAAATTGTAATAATCAATTCCTCTACCGTCGTCATCCTCTCTGCCCTCCGTTCGCTCTCATATAATAAAACAAGTGTTCTATCGCGGATTAGTATAGCACTAATTTTTAATTGATTCAATATAATTTAAAATATAAAATTAGGTGAATTTGATATGCCAATTACCGTATATTTTGAGCACGGCCGCGTTGCGGAGTTGTTTCCAGAACCAAATCAATCGTATTACGACGTGCGCGATAAGATCAACGCGGCGACTGACATAGTGTCTGATGGAATAAAATACGATTTGACCGATAAGCAATCGATTTATTCTATCGCCATTCCTGACTATACAAAAGTACGCAATGTACCCCCTTCAAAAGAATTAGGCCCAACAGGGTATCTTGAATATGTGTTGAGAATGCACGCTGGTTTTCTGTGGAATGCCGGAGATTACCAGCTATCAATGGCTTGCCTTGAAAAATCTTGCCAGTTGATGACATATTCCACTCTTGGGTGGGAGCGAAAAGACTTTTATAGGGTCGTCAACTATTACATTGAGTTAGGGCGATTCAAAAAAGCAAAAGAGTGGAAAGACTGGATAGATAACCACACGGAATCTCCGGAAGACTATGCAAAAGACGCATTTGCAAGAACGCTTGAATCGTGTAAAAGACTTAAAACTGATTTAGTAGAGGTTGGCGATTCAAACGCGTGCTGTGAAATTTGCGCGAGGTACCGGAGACGAATATATAGCTTATCTGGGAAAAGTTGGAAGTTCCCAAAGTTTCCAGATGATTTCCATTTTCAATGTGCTCTTGGGATATTTGCCTATATTGATGGTGTTTCCGAGCCGTCTTTCAAATGCATTAGTCCATCTTTGTATAGCAAACGACCGTTTCGCGATGATCGAACAGAAGAAGAAAAGGAAAATTATAGACTTTGGGTAGAACGTGTTGAAAAGTCTTACAATCCGATCAATGAACCGAATCTAAATCATATTATTTATTATTGGTTCAAGCCTAAATTCCCCGACGACTTCCCAAAATCTCTTTCTGGCTTTTCTCGCATGCGAAACAATAACACAGCAAATTATCAAAAGCTGGCACAGAAGATTGAGGATGCGGGGTATACCATACCTAAATCATTAGATGAGGTCGCAGAATGGGAAGAGCGGGAGAATTGAAAAGTTGCAAGACGGTATAGTTTAGATTGGCCCCGCCGCCCTCTGCAACAAACGGTGGGGCCTTTTTGCAGCCAGCGGGGAGCGGTCGCCGCTGCTTGTTTTGACCATATCGCGCTTTACCTTACCACTTCAATACCAAGACCTTGCAATACGACGGCATTCGACCGCGTTCGACAGACCCACTTTTGGCACCCCAAACGGGCAGAAACCGGAAAAGTTAAGGTGATGTAAATGAACATTCAAGAGCTGTGTAGAATCCGTAAAGAAGAACTGAAACTGACTTACCAGGACATTTCCGACGCTTCCGGCGTGCCGCTGTCCACCGTCCAGAACTTCTTTTCCAAAATGTCGAAAGCCCCGTCCATCTATACCGTCGCGCCGATCTGCAAGGTGCTCGGCATATCCCTTGATGAAATATTCGGAATTTCCGAACACTTGACGCCGACTGAAGAAACCTTGCAGGCGCGAAACGATGAGCTGGAACGCCACGTTGACGCAAAAGCAGACACGATCGAGATCATGCGGCGCGGTGTCCGTATCCGCAACGGCGTAATCTTAATTCTGTTTATTATGGTGGTGTTGCTGGCTGTATGGTGCTTGTATATCGATCTGCATTGCGCCGATTACGGATTTTGGAGGGGCTGACATGGCGAATTGCATCAAATGTAAAGCAGCGCTGCCGGATGGCGCGCTGTTTTGTCCTTTCTGCGGCAAAAAACAGGTTGCCGAAAAGCGGAAAGCACTCAAGCGAGCCAACGGCACTGGCACGGTGTATAAGCTCTCTGGCCGTCGTGCGCGCCCGTGGGTCGCCGCGAAGAACAGGGTGGTTATTGGATACTACGAGCGCAAAACGGACGCGCTGGACGCGCTGGAACGGCTGAACGGAAAACCCCTGACGGAGCGATACAACATGACCTTTGCTGAAGTGTTTGAGGCGTGGAAAGCCGAGCACTACAAAGAGATCGGCAAGCAGGGCATCCAATCGTATGACGGCGCGTACAAGGTATTCGCGCCCCTGCACGACCATAAATTCCGTGATCTGCGTGCTGCCGACTTTCAATCTGCGATTGACCCGTACATGGGCAAGAGCCATTCCACCGTCAGCAAATATAAGCAGCTTATTACCCAAATGTCGAACTGGGCCGTGCGCGAGGAAATCTGTACGACCAACTTTGCGCGCTTTGTCCGCCTGCCGGAAAATGTAAAAAAAGAAAAGGATATCTTCACCGAGGAAGATATCCAGAAACTCGAAAAGGATGGCAGCGACGCGGCGAAGATCGTCCTGATGCTGTTGTCAACCGGTATGCGAATTGGCGAGCTGTTTTCCCTGCCGGTCGCGGATTATCACGGAACTTATGTAGTAGGCGGTGAAAAGACAGAAGCGGGCCGCAACCGCATCATTCCCATCCGCCCGGAAGGTCGGCAATATTTTGAGTATTTCGCCGCGCGCGCAACAGGCGAGCTGCTGATCTCTGGTTACAGCGGCCAGAAGGTCATTGAGAATTTCCGCAAGCGCGATTTTTACCCGCTGCTCGACCGTCTCGGCATATCAAAAAAGACACCGCACGCCACGCGCCATACCTACACATCCCGCGCCGTCAAGGAAGGGCTGGCCCCAGAGATGCTGCAAAAAATACTCGGTCACGCCGATTATTCCACCACGGCGAACATCTATACCCATATCGACGCCGAAACGCTGGTGTCTGCTGTTACTGGCTCGTTACTAACAAGCCAAGAAAAGGGCAAAAAGAAAAAGCCTTGAAACCGTTGAGTTTCAAGGCTTTTTTCGTGGTGCGCGGTACAGGACTCGAACCTGTGACCCCATGCACGTCAATTAAGCGCAAAAGCTGAATGTGTGGCATATTATAGCAATAGCATGGAATATCATGGCATAATTGCAATATATATGAATTAAATATGCCGTCATTCCGCGTCATTCTGTCGCGGTTACTAACAAATTGCTATCACTTTTCCAGTTTCCGCATGACGCTGTTGTACACGCGCTCATTGACGATCTTGAGGTCGTCCATCAGCTCGTCCATGATTTCCCACGCCTTGTCCGGTGGAACATCAGCCACCGCGCGTAGAAAATCGCTGTCGCCGTATGTTTCGACGCTAACCGGCGCGGGCGCTGCAGAGTATGCCGTTGGCAAAGCACTCTCTCTGCTGCCGCTTTGCTGGTCACGGATGGCATACAGCACGGCAAGGCGCTCATAGTTTGTCCAGCTTGATTCTTCCGTTTCAAGGCGAGCTATCCAGCGCTTGACCTCATTCTCGTCGACCATAGGGGCGCACCCCCTTTAGCCCTCAATCGTGTCCATGCAACGCTGGATGGCTCTGCGGATGCTTTCATCGTCGGCGTTGTCCAACATTTCCTGCAACTGGCGTTTCATGTTGTCGATGCCCCCGTCACGGGAATAGTGGCCGCGCACATAATGCGTGCCGCGTCTTGCATTGGACATATCACGGTCATAAGCGCCGCGCATACCAGACTGCCAGTCTCCGCCGCGGGAATAGCGGCGAGAATAGTCTTCATCGCGGGAATAGCCGTCGTCCTCCAACATCTCAATCTTATCGATGTTTTTGATGGTGTCCGTCAGTTTGTGCGCAATTTCGAGATCGCCCGCGCCAAGCTCGCCCTTACGCGCCAGCTCGTCGAGTTCGTCGCACAGCATATTGCGCAGATCATACATTGCTTTCTTGCTCATGTCCATGCTCCTTTCATGCGATTCTCTCAACCGTGAGATTGCTGTTAGCAAAATTCACGGCCTGAGCGCTTGTGTTTTTCATCGCGACAGTTACGCAGCAGCCCTTCGGGACGCTCACTTGCGCGCTGACATACACGTTGAAATAGTTCTCCACCGCAGCAGGGGTAACGGTCGCCGTAGCGCTGTTGAGTGCCTCGCCGTTGACGGCAAGCGCCGCCGTGATGGCCTCGACCGTGCCCCCGGTAGGGATGGCGATGTTCCCACCATAAGAAATTTTGTAGAGAGCGCGGCACTGGTTAGTCAGCCCGCGCAAAGTTACCAAACCGGCACCGGCACGGTGAACGATACACGGCTTGCTATTGACCGCCGTTTCGGTCAGTGGGACGTTCTGTCCGGCAGAGACCAAAGCAATGATAGGATTACTAAACTCAGCCATACTGGTATCACTCCTTCCTCTGATTTGCCCCAAAAGGGGCAAACGCACCATTTGCAATCATTTCCGCGTAGCTGGGCGCGAATAATTCGTCCGCTTTACGCAAAAGATCGGCATAATTGCTAAGCTCGTACATGCTCATTTTACTCTTGTCCAGAGTTGCAATGTGATCGACAAATTCCTGCTTGAGTTCGTCAACCGTTTTCACAAAATCATTCCTCCCTAAAGGGGTCGAAATTGACCCGTTTAAAATACAGCGGCGGAGCGATTGCCCCGCCGCGTTGTTGTAAGTATCGGCACGGGGCCGACCATTTTGTTGACGTCAACAAAATCGCCAACAAAAAGCTATGCTATGCAGTTGTCAGCAGTTGCAGCCGGAACCGCAGCCACCATAGCCGCTACCCGCCCACGGGTTACAGGTAATGTAGGCGGGGGCAGGACACGGACGCAGCTGAGAGATCAGATAGTTGTTCTGCGCGGCCTGAGATGCCGCCAGTTTCAGATTCTGATTCTCGGTCTGGAGGTCGGACAGCTTGCTCTGCGTCAGGAAGTCGAGGATGGCGCGGCTGTTCTGGTTGTTCGCGTCAATGATGTCGCGCGTGGCGTTCTGCACGGTGTTGCGCGTGTCACACGCCTGCGCCGCCATGTCATAGCGCACCTGCGCGATAGCCGCGCGATTCTCGCAGCAGCAATTTGCGGCCTGCATCTGCATGGCGTTGAGCTGCTGCATAAGCGCCGCCTGCTGGTTGCTGCGGGAAAGCTCGGCCTGTGCAAAGCCGTTTGCCATCGCCATGTTGGTGCCGTTGACAAGCTGCGCCTGCTGGTAAAATCCGTCGCAAAGGCCCTGATTTACGCTGTCGATCTTGCGCTCGACATTGGCAAAATCAGAGGTCAGCACATAGCCGTCAACCACGCCGCCGGAATTGCCGTTGTTCCCCCATCCGTTGTTTCCCCAGCCGCAGAAAACAAACAAGAAAAGAATGATGATCCACCACGCGCCATCGCCGCCGAAGCCGCCAAAGCCGCTGTTCATCATGCCGGTTGGCGCAACAGGCATAGTGGCCTGAACGCCGCCGTCAGAAAGAGACATAGTATCACTCCTTTGGAAAATTTTTATTCATCAAATCGTGGCCACGATGTTGATTTGTGTTGATAATTACTGCATCAGGCTTTGAAACTGCTTCGCCATCTGCTGTAGCTGGTTGAGCTGCGCCTGCGAGAGTTTGCCGCTTTGCAAGAGCTTTTCGACCTCCGCTTTAGGGTCACCATGAAAATTTGCCTTGAACTGCTGGAACTGCTGCATCATTTGCATAAAGCCGTTCCCACCGCCGAGCGCACCGAAAAAAGGATTATTCATCGTCATCGTCCTCCTTGCGCTTCTTCTTGCCTTTCAATTCACCCACAAGCGCCGCCAGCGCGTCAAACTCTTTACGGGTGACAAATTCCACGCCCTTTTCCTGTGGCGCTGTACGGGGCGTTTCTGCGCGCTCCACAAGGTCATAAATTTTAAGCGTCGGCTTCCCACTTGCATCCGCCTGCTTGAGATACACGGTCGGCGCGGTAGAATCCCACAGCGCCACAGCGGAGTTGGGCGCGATAAGATACCCCCTCGCCTCCTGCTCGCCGCTTACCCACTGCACGCCGCCCTGCGCGATGGGGTTCTGTTGCACTGGCTGCGACATAGGCTGCTGCATGGGCTGCATCTGTGGTTGCTGCATGGGCTGCATCTGCTGCATCTGCCGCATCTGCATGAGGTTGTCCGGCATTGGCTGCGGATAATAGGGATTGAAATAGGGATATGCCATGTTCATTCCTCCGTTTCTTTTACCCAGTAATAAAGCGGGATTTCATTCTCGCTGTTCCAACTGTCATAGATTGTCCCGTCCTGAACGCACACCACATGCCCAGAGAGGGCGAGAATATACGTCCCACGCGGGTGCTCGTCGGCAAACCTACCGACCGTGTAGCAGTCCGGGCAAGTGTCCGGTATGATATATCTCCGGTAGCCTAAAGACCGCAGATACGCGCCCCAACAGGCGTTTGCATTGGGTAAGTCGCCGTCAAGGTAGCCCTGTATGCAGAGGGACAAGTACACCTCGCCCCAGTCCTTCCCCGTCGCCTTGCAGATCGCACGCACGGTGCAATCGGACACATTACGCCCAGTGGGATTTGGATTGAAATAGCTATACATGGAAAAGCTCCGCGAAATAGACATAAGTGCGCAGCTCGTCAGGATCGGGGAACAGCGTCAAAATGTCCATTGCCATCTGCTCGGTAAATCCCAAAGCTAAAAGTCGGTCGTACATCGCCGCACCTCCTTTGTTGTTTATATGGTACAAAAAAACGGACACTCAAAAGCGTCCGTAAAGTGTATGAAAAGTGCGTCAAAAACCGTCGAACGATTCTGCTTGCCTTTCCACATGAAACATGATATTTTAATTTTGCAGGGTCTTTCCGGCCCGCTTTTTACACAAAAGAAATTGCCTCACCATTTGGTGGGGCAATTTCTTTTTTCGTGTTGGTCTGATGAAATTTTGTGGTACGCCCGCTGCCGGTATTTTTTCACCGCGTCAACAGACAGGTTGTGCTCCATTGCGACCTGTACGCAGCTTTTCCGCCGCACGTCGCACTCAATGATGCACGCCGCCTCGTCCTCAGGCAGCTCAAAAGATAAAATATATGCAATGGCTCTTTTGGGAGCCATCGAGGATAGCTGTGCTCGCATCGCTTTGTGCTGACTGTCCATGCCCCGTGTGGGACGTTGCAGAGCGCTTGCGCGTGGCTTTCGCCGTCCGTGCTCCTTCCTTACTTTTTCGCCCGCTCCAACAAATTACTTCATTACGGCGAGTTTTCTAATGAGGTCATCGCCGTACTGATATTTTTCAAGGTAATCCATTGTGCCGTCCGTCAGCCCCGCGCGCTTTTGCAGCATCGCGCGGTAGCTTTCCTCGTACTTCGGGCGATATGCGCCCACCACGAGCGACAGATTGCGCTTCTTGCGGTATACGCCGTCGCCGTTGGCCTGACTGCCCGCCGCGCCGCTCGATGTATTGCCCTCGATGGCGGTTACATACTGCCCGCTCACGCTCTCGCAGATGCCCGTGTGGTCGGGCTTGACCTTCGTGTTGGGAAAGTCGTAGATCAGCACGTCTCCCGGTTGATAGCCGGACGTGACCCACTGCCTGTGAGCCTTGGCGTAGTTCATCAGCTCGCCGCAGCTCGCGGTCTTCCCGCCGCCGTAGAAGAGCCGCTTATCCGCCTGATGGAAGCACCACCACACGAACTGCATACACCAGTACACGCCGTCCATGCCGTAGGCTTTGCCGTACTTCTGGCGGTTGCCCGGCTGCTCCACCGTGCCGATCTCCTTGCGCGCGATGGCGAGGATGTCTTCTGCTTTCGCCATGCCTCACGCCCCCTTGTCGATCATATCCTGCGTCTTCTGCGACTGCGTGCCGAAATAAAACGCGATGATAACTGCGTAGATCGTCATGAAGTCCTGCGAAATGTTGCCCGTGACGGCCATGTACGCAAATACACCCGTCAGCACCAGCGTCACGAGGCTTTTGACGCTCATCAGGTTTGCCAGTCTCTTGTGAATCAGTTCCATATTATTCGTCCTTTCCCTTAATTTTAATTCCTGCCAGCATGCCGAGTTCCGCCGTCCACGCGGCGAACCACGCGACGGTCAGGCTGTCCGGCACTACCTTGTCATGCGCAGTCAATACGAGCACCGCAACGCAGTACCAGAAGAGGTTGAGCACTGCCGCGATGACGTACTTATCCCGCTTTCTCAGCTTCTTCATAAGGCTACCCCCGACAGCAGCCACGCGATAAACGCGCCTGCCAGTGCCGCGAGAGCCTTGTCGACCAGCCCGTCCCAGCGCTTCCCCGCCTTGCCCGTGATGGTCTTCACGTCCTCCTTGATTTCCTTGACGTCGCCCTCCACGGTCTCTTGTTTTGTGGCCAGCACCTCGACCGAGGTCACAAGCCGGTCAAGCGCCACCTGATGTTCTGTAAGCTCGTTGATGCGGTGCGTGTTGCTCTTGCACCTTGATTCAATCAGCGCGATTGCCGCGTCATCGTAGTGTTTTGCGTTATCCATATCCCGCTCCCTTTCTGCGGCGTATTACACCGCCTTGAAATAGTTCCCCACCAACTCGTGTGGCAGATACTGCAAGACGATCTTCCCGCCTGCGGCCTCGCCGGTACGCTCACACTTGTACGTCTTGCCGTCCTCGCTGTCGAGGTAGTATTTGCCATACTCGTACTCCATGCCGCGGCTTGCGGGGATGGGGTCTGCCTGCGTGCCCGCGTGGGCGGCGTCGATGACCACCCAGAGAGCGGGCGTCTTGTCCGGCGTCCAGTTGGCCTGCGAGGTATGTGCCTTACGGCACTTGTGCACCTTACCGCCGTAGCTCCTGCGGTCGCCCTCAGCGTAATCAACGGGGTACGCCCATGCTGTGATGAGTTCCGGCACGCTCGCCGCCTCGCCGTCGCTCAGGCTGACTGCTGCCTGCTCGATAATGGGGCGCAGCTCCACCGCGCGGGCATACGTGACCGGCTCACCCGCAAGGGCGGTGACGGTCGCTTTGGCGCTCTCGGTCTCCGTGGGCTTGCCCATCTTGATAGATACCGTGTCGTCGCGGTGGTCGGTGATGGCCCCGCTCAGGCTGTACGCGCTGTTGTCCCACTCGTTGACGACCTCCTCGGTCTCCCCCGTGGGCTGGCCCTGCTCGTCGTACTTGGGGACGGTGTCGCGCTGCACAATGCTCCACGGTGTGTTGTCGGGCAGCAGTGCCGCCACGGCGTCGTGGGACATGGTGAGGTAGATGGTTTTGGTGTCGCGTCCGTCCCACGTGCGGTCGTTGTTCGCACCGCTGACCGCTGCGGGATATTCCGTGTTGTTGACTTTTACGTAGATGCTCATATGTGCTCCTTTCTATTGCTGCACAGCGTTCGCTTGCAGCCATGTTAAGAGGTCTCCCGTAGGCGGCTCACTGAATGTGATGGCGCGGTAAGCGTTATTCAACCAGCCTTTTGTGGAATAATACACATCGGTTGACCCGATGGCCCTCTGACCGTACCCGATGGCATAAAGGCCCGTGATCAGATAGTACCCCATAGTAATGACGTAGCATTCTTGCGTGCTGGATATTGCCTCGCAAATAAAGTCTGCGTTCCAGCTTACCTGCGAGTATGGGATATCGGGCTTTTCGTTGATAACCCACGTCAGCCCGTCGCTGAACTTTATATCATACCCCGTCCCGCCGATAAGCGTCCTGCCCTTCTTGATGTCGTACACAGTGCCGTTGACCATGCACTTGCCGCCCTGCACGGTGTAGGCCGTGCCGTTGATGAGGGTCTTGTGCGTAGCGGGCGGTGGTGGCGTGACATTGCCAGAGCTGTCGACTTCCATGTCGGGCGGAAGAATGAGCGCGGGGCGGATGCCAGCTGAGTTGGATGCTTTGCTGGCCTCGCAGACGCCGTCGTAGTTGACGCGCCACACCAAGCTGGTGTTGTAGGTGACCGGGGAGCGGAGCCACCAGTCGTCGGCCGAGCCGTTCAGTTTCGCAATACGCTTGTTGTTGGCGGACGTGTCGGTTCCAGATTCAAAGTAGGACAGCTTCGCACCATCTTGCGGGAAGTAGGGGTTATCGCTGGTCGTGAAGCCAATCTCGTAGCCGGACAGCAGGAAAATCTTGCAGAGCAAGCCGTTAGCACCACTCTGATCCGAGCCACTGGAACCGCCGTTCTTGCGATACGGAATCTTCACCTGCTTGATTGCGTCCCTGATGTTGCTCTCAAACGCGTTCAAGAGCGTGCTGTTCAGTATGCTGTGGATGGTGCTGTTCTCCAGATTGTTCACATCCGAGCTGAGCCATCGTGTGGCCTCGAAGATGTCCTTCATCAGCAACCAAGTGCCGTCGCAGGATTCGTCGTACAGAGAACTCGGTTTGCCCTGATGGACGACGATAAACTCTTTCGCTGCACCGTTGACGTTCAGTTTGACGATACTGCCGACGGCTTTGGTGCCGAGTTTTGCATTTGCCATCTCAGCGCCTCCTTATTGAAAGTACCAGTTGATAGCATAGTTCTCGGTGGGCGTGGTCTCCGATGCAACCAGCGTCTGCTTGGTGATGTTGCCGCTTGCGATGTAGTCGCTGCCGCGCGTCGCCGCCGCCAGCCCGCCCGAGCCGTTGCCCTTGAGGATGTTAGTCGTGGATGGGACAGTCGGAACACTGATTGTGACCGCGCCCGTCTTACCGTTGACCGACGTGACCGGCGCACTCTGCAAAGCGCTGTCAGCTTTGCCTAAACTCGTCTGCACGTCGCTTGCAAGGTCGGATTTGGCGACCGTGCTCTTAAAGGCCAGACTGCCGAGGTCGGCGAACCACTTTGCGATTTTGCCAAACAGCACGGAGAGCTTTTCGCCCGTAGCGATGTTTGCGCGGGCGGTCGCCGCCGTGAATGCCGCCGTGACGTTGCTACCGTTGCCGGTCTTGTCCAGCTTGCCGGAAATGTCCTGATGCTGCGTCAGATAGCCACTGTCATTGGTAAGTTGAGAGGTCTTTGTGGGGATTTTGGCGCGGATGTCGGGGTGCGCTGTCTTGTCCTCGTTGTGCGCCTTGATTTGCGCGGATACGTCCGGCGTGGGGATTTTACCAATAGCGTCATCCACATACTTGTACACATCCGTCCGCTTGCCCTGCGGGTCGTACACGCTTGCAAGCATATTGCCAGCGCCTTGACCGTTCGCGCCGTTGTAGACCTCAAAGTCAAACGTCGTCCCGTCCGTCAGGGTGATGGTATAGACGTCGCTCGTGCCGGGGGCGTGTGTGCCGCTCTTGAGCGCGATGTCGGAAATGCCGTTGCCGGTTGCACCCTGCGGGCCGGGAGCGCCAGTGTCACCGCGCGGCAAGCCAAAGACGAGCTTATAAACGTTGTCCACGAGGGACTTGCTCACCGTGGCGGGCTTGCCCGTCTCAAGCGTCACCGCATCGACGATCATGTTGACGATGGCGTCGCGCGCCGCTTGTGCATCGGTCTTTGCTGTCTCCGCCGCAGACTTGGCGGAAGCAGCGTCCTCGGCGCTCTGAGCGGCCTGTGCGGCTTTCTGCCCCGCAGCGGTCGAACTACCCGCCGCCGCGTCCTTTGCGCTCTCAGCGGCTTCCTGTGCCGATTCCGCTGCCGTCTTGGCGGCCTGTGCGCCGGTCTGCGCACTCTCCGCCGCTTTCTGCGCATTGGCCGCAGCGGTCTGTGCATCCTTTGCCACCGTCTCTGACTTTGCCGCATTGGTTGCCGCCGTCTGCGCGGCCTGCACCTTCTCGTCAACGCCGGTCGCAGATGCAGCGGCAGCAGCCGCAGAAGATGCCGCCGCCTTTGCGGACGCATCTGCCGCAGCAACCTTGTCGTCGATGCCCTGTGCAGCGCCCGCGGCCTTTTCAGCCGATGCAGCCGCCGCATCAGCCGATGCCTTGGCGCTGTCAGCGTATTCCTTTACGCCCTGCACCTCTGCCGCGACGGAATCCTTGGCATACTGCACGACCTGACTGCCTTTCAGCTTTTTTGCCTCGCCGCCCTGCTCAAGCACAAAAAGGTCTTCGCCCGTGATCTGTGTTGCTTGGGTGAGGTCAGAAATTGCTTTATCAGCCATCGGTTACCTCGCTTTCCTTTTCGGGCTTCGTCTTGCCCTCTTTGGCGGGCGGCTCTGCGGGGACGTGCGCCGCCTGCTGGTCAAGCCGCTCGAGGATCGCATATGCCTGCCTTAGCTCTCCCTTGACCTTTGCCATCTTCTCCGCGTCGTTCGCGGAGATCATCACTGAGGACAGCGTATTAAATGCGCTGTCAAGGATCTGCATTACCTGCTTTTTCATAGTGCCTCCTTATCCCGACTCCCACCAAGAGTCGGTGTAGATTTCTGCGTTGTAGGGTCTCCACGTGTCCGTGTAGATGTATGGCGTATACGCTCGCCACATATCCGTGTAGATGTACACAGCGCCGCCCGAAGTGCCGCCGCCCTCTGTGGTAAACGATCCGCTGTCGGAATAGCTGGTCTCCACCCATTGATTGAGGTTGGTGTCCCAATAGCAGAGCACTGCCTCCCAATCGTAGGTTTTGCCGGGAGTAAGTCCGTCGAACGAATCCGTAAACGTGTTGTTCGCGCCGGAATCCTCGTTCGAAGTCAAGTAATACCCGTACCCCAGAATGCCGGTCACGTAGATTGCACGTGCTCGGTCGTGGTAGCTGTCTCCGTAAAACGTGCCGTTGAGAACGGCTGTCGTCGACCCCGTCGCCGTAACGCTGACGCTAAAACTTGCCATGCGTCACCTCACTGACGGAGGAAAAACAGTTTTCCCCAGCTACCGGCCGGTAAGCTATTTCCGTACATCTGGCTGCCGATATACAACTCGCCGCCGCCGAGCGACACAATGTTGTTGGACAGCATGATAAATCCACCGTAGGGACCGCTGGCTTTTAGGTATACGTTAGTCGCCGATTCCAGCTTGATACCGCCATAGAGGGTTTTAATGCCGATACCATAGTCAACGTTCGTCTCGACGAGCGAAAGTTCGCCCACTTTGGTATTGCTGTTTGCCAGGAGTTCCACCGTCTGGCCGCGCAACTTCTGCGCTGTGATAGAAGTGCTGTCAATGTACGTCGCGATTGCATTGTCGACCTCGCTTGCGCTCAGGCCCGCGTTGTTGTCGACGTAGGTCTTCGTAGCATAATTCGAGCCATCCTTGAGATCGCCGACACGGATGCTGCCGGTCTGGATTTGGTTAGCCGTCAGCGCGCCGGTAATGTTCGCCGCAGCAACGTACAGATTGTCCGTCTTGATGCTGCTGCCGTTGATTTTGGTCGTGCCGCTCGCGTCCGTCACCGTCAGGCCGTCCAGCGTGGTCTTAACCTCGGTGTACTTGCCGTCGATTCCCTCGACCTTGAGCATGATCTCCTCGCTGGTCTTGGTGATAGTTGAGCGTGTTTCGGCAATCTTGCGGTTGAACTCCTGTGTGATGTACCCCTCAGCCGGGTATTCGTCTTCCATCTCTGCTTCTCCGGGGGAAGAAATACCCGCGTATCCGCGCCCATCATCAGAAAGTTTAGACAGCGGCGAATAAATGCCACCAACCGTCACGCCGTCGCCCAGCTCTGCCGCTGGATCAATGTTTGCCGCGCCTGCTTCGTAAGCCTGATACTGGTAGCCTTTCATGGTTTGCAGCAAAGCATTTACCATTGGCTGCGTAGCGTGTGGGCAACTTGCAATGACCTCCATGCCGGTATCATCGCCCGCCGTCAAGCTGTTCTCGTCATCCACAAGCAGCGTCACGCGGGAGATAGGCTTGTACTTGCCATTGTCGGAAAAGCTCGTAATGTCGCCACCGACGTAATATTTTTCAGACAAGAATCCTCACCCCTCCAAACGTAATAGCGTTGCCCGCTTCTGTAATGAGGTAGTTCGTCTCGGTAGGCATAGACAACAATGGAATAAGCAATAGTTTCCCTGCATCGGTCATAATCCAGTTCCCACCGTGCGCCGCTGCGATAAAACATAGCTCATTGCGGATAGTGTAGTCGTTTGCAGGATAGTCGATGGTGTATGAGCTGTTGAGCACTGCTCGGTTGTCAAGCTCCACGCCCATCAACTGGCAAAAGATGTTTACAGCGTCAGGCATAGTCATCGGGAAGTTAAGCGACTGGTCTGGCTCCCACACAACGTCAGCCTTTCTCATAGCGTCGTATGCTTCGAGTTCCCAATAATCCCCATCGCAGGAACGGCGGTTGGTAAAAAACACGCCTTTGGGAATCCAGTCTGTCGCCTGACTGCCATTAACAAGCCTGAGATAACGCTTGATCGTTGCGGCGCGCGGGATATTGTCTGCAATGACTGCAAGTTTTAACGTCGCGCAACAGGCATTGCCAATCCCGAACTCCTCAAACAACTGCGATTCAACGGAGTGGGAAACTTCTGCATCTTTTCCGTACTCTACGTCGTTGATGACAAATTTGAATTCGCGCTCCGTCCCGGGCTTGTGGAGCAAATCATGCCACAGCGCACTTGTTGTCTGCCCCATGTTACACCTCGATTAAATTAAACGTCGCGCCGCCCCACACCTCGTTATCATCGGCCGCTTCTTCAAGCGTGCATTCCATCGACGAGCAATAAAATGTGCTTGTGCGCACACCATGCAAGTCAAGATACTTTACGGTGCAGGTCGTTTTGTTGAGGTCGTCATCAAGCTTTGCCAACATATCCCGCGGGATGGAGCGTGTCGTATAGCTCAGCTTCCGTTTTGTGGTGATCTTGTCGCGCCGCATTTTGCCGTCTTTGGTACGGGTGGTCTTGTCGCTGTCAAGGTCGTTTCTGCTCCACCCGTACCCCTTAGTTGCGATTATGGACGAGTAGTCCGTTCCGTTGATAATAAGGACTTCCATGTTTGCCCCTCCTTAGTACAGCAGCACGGGCTTACCCGCTGCGCGCGTCATGTTGTTGATGTTCTTCACGGTGCTGCGTGCAATCTCCTTACCGTCAAGCTGGATAACAACAGTGGTTGCACCGCCGCCGGATTCCGACATAGCCTGCTTAAATGCTTCGACCATTGTTGCAAGCGGCGTTTCGATGTTTGTCCCGCTCTTCTGGTCGCCCAGCACGGCAAGAAATTCCTTGTTGGGCGGGATAACCGCGCCGGTCGCAAGCGGGATCGCCGCAGTGTTAATGGATGGCATAGCAGCGCGGAATCCGCCGCTCCTTGTAGAGCCAAACCCCCCGCCGCGGGAAGAATTGGATGCTGCAATTGAATTCTGCGCCTCAATAAATTTCCCTCTAAACCAACTGACAGCGTTTGCGACCCATGATTTAACGGTTTCCCATGCAGACTTAATGCCAGTTAGAAATCCGTTTATGATTGTTTTGCCGACCTCTTTCCAGTGTGAAAGTGAAAGCTTATTTGCGACGGTAGAATTCCACCAGCTTGTAATATCTCCCCAGACTTCTTTAATTTTGCTCAAAATTGCATCCCAATTGAGGGCCGCAGCGGATACGAGAGAAGCTCCACCGGCAATCATCAGCCCAAAGGCCAACGGCCATGCGGCAGGGCAGAAAATTGCAAGAATAATACCGAGTGCAAGCAAACTTTTAGCTGCAAACAAAAGGATATCCGTTAACTTCT
>ERZ773216.712-NODE-712-length-44843-cov-13.384411_pt1 | contig 44843 bp, 37 predicted proteins | sample MGYA00511259_ERZ773216 | MGnify/ENA primary metagenome ERZ773216 (study PRJEB29015, sample SAMEA2737764) | human gut metagenome | biome: human gut; feature: human-associated habitat; material: faeces | place: China | collected 2012 ... | reverse complement strand
TATTTTCGAGATTTTACCGGCATCGGATGGCAGCGCATACAAGGAATATGTCCTGACTGAAAAGGGGCGCTCCGTGTTTCCCATTGTTGTGGCGCTGCGGCAATGGGGAGAGCGTTATATGTTTGAGCAAGGGGAAACCTATTCGGTCCTGCTGGATAACGCGCACGGCCAGCCCCTTCAGTATCTGGATGTGCGTTCCGCTCAGGGGGATAAACTGCAACCAGGCGACTGTCATCGCCGGCGCATTGTGTCAGATACCCGCGCCGAATAATGGCGTGAAGAATTTGCAGGATACCAGCGAGAATACGAGCGTACCGCTAAAAGGTCATGGAACAATCCTGACGTGTTTTTTTGCGAACTGCTTCTGATGCCAAAGCTCCGGACGCGTGAAAGAGACCCACCGCCAACCGCAGGAGGCGGTGCATAACTATTTACAATTATATTTTATTTGAATGTATTCATGTTACATATTAAATTCTGCTTACTTTATCGACGATGAGGCAAGGATGCGGATGTGGAGAGCGTAATCCATAACAATATTGAGGGTTTTCTGCTGTTGTTATTAAGCATGTGGCCGATTCTGCTGGTGGTATTCATTGGCGTCGCAATTTCATTCTATACCATGCTGTTACGCAAGACGGCGCTGGCCTGCCTGCTCACGGTACTGGTCTTTTTGCTCAACGTGCTGTACCAATCCGAAGTAAGCTATACCGAATATGAGGTAACGACCATTTCCGGCAGTCTGAAATTCAGCCTGCTTGTGCTCGTCATCTGGGCCGTCCTGATCGTCGCGGCCGCTTTTGTGCGCGGCCGATTTCCGGTGCGCAGCATCGAGGAAAAAAGCTGTTTTGCCTGCTGACGGCGCTCTATGCGGTCGCCGCCCTCTACCTGATCCTGAACGTAGATACCACGCTGCGCGCAGACGCCAAATCAGTCTTCAATGCCGCAAAGGCGTTCCGGCTCGGCGACTGCTCCATGTTGCAAAAAGGCGGATATATATACCGCTATCCGCATCAGCTCGGTCTGATGCTGTATGACTGCATCCTGATGCTCTTTCGTGCGGATCCGGCGCTCAATTTCGTCATGAACTTTGTGTTTGTCATCGGCATCAACCATCTGAGCTGCAAAATTTTGGACGCGCTCTTTCATGACAAAGCCGTCAACCTCCTCACGATCGTCTGCACCTTTGCATTTTTGCCGACGGTATCCACGTAGTATCCTCTGCACCAGAATTCCCTATTTCTATACTTGTACTTCAGTTCCGGGTATTTCTCGTATATCATCAGACTGCTCTTCCCTTTCAAGTACCCCATAAAACTGGACACCGACATGTAATGACCTCCTTTTGCTTTTTCGTGCAGTTGGCAGACCGCACGCTCATTCTAAAACAAAAGGAGTTTTTGTCTTCATCATCGCCACAAGGCTTTTTTTGAACCACTCGCCTAGCGAGTGGTTTTCGCTATACAAAAAACGGCCGCATTCCCAATTTGGGAATGCGGGCCGTTTGAAGCGGGGCTGCGATTGGTGCGCGCAAAGCGCCGGGTCACTGTTCCTCACGGATGGCAGCCTGCGCGGCGGCGAGGCGGGCGATGGGCACGCGGAACGGCGAACAGGACACGTAGTCCAGGCCGACCTTGTGGCAGAACGCGATGGACGACGGGTCACCGCCGTGCTCGCCGCAGATGCCGAGCTCGAGCCCCGGATTCGTCTGGCGGCCGAGCTTGCAGGCCATCTCCACGAGCTTGCCGACGCCGTTGACGTCCAGGTGCTGGAACGGGTCGTTCTCGTAAATCTTCGTATCGTAGTACGCGCCGAGGAACTTCGCTGCGTCGTCACGGCTGAAGCCGAAGGTCATCTGCGTCAGGTCGTTCGTGCCGAAGCTGAAGAAGTCCGCCTCCTTGGCGATCTCGTCGGCCGTGAGCGCGGCGCGCGGGATCTCGATCATCGTGCCGACGTGGTACTTCATGTCCACGCCAGCATCTTTAATCAGCGCGTCCGCCGTGCGGACAACGATGTCCTTGATGAACTTGAGCTCCTTACGCTCGCCGACCAGCGGGATCATGATGTACGGCGTGATCATCGTGCCGGTCTCGGCGCTGACCTTGAGCGCCGCTTTGATGACGGCGTTGGTCTGCATCTCGGCGATCTCCGGATAGGTGACGCACAGGCGGCAGCCGCGGTGGCCCATCATGGGGTTGAACTCGTGCAGGGACACGACGACGTCCTGCAGCTCGTCAAACGTCATGCCCATCTCCTGCGCCAGCTCCTCAATGTCCGCCTTCTGGGTGGGCAGGAACTCGTGCAGCGGGGGATCGAGATAGCGGATGGTCATCGGGCGCGTGCCCATGATGCGGTACATGGCCTCAAAGTCACCCTGCTGGAACGGCTCGACCTTCGCCAGCGCGACCTTGCGCGCCTCGACGGTGCGGGCACAGATCATCTCGCGGACGGCCTTGATGCGGTCCTCGGCGAAGAACATATGCTCGGTGCGGCACAGACCGATGCCCTCGGCGCCGAGATCGACCGCCTGCTGCGCATCGCGCGGGTTGTCGGCGTTGGCCTCAACGTTCAGGCGGCGGGCCGCGTCGGCCCAGCCCATGAGGCGGTTGAAGTTCTTGTTGCCGGTGGCGGCGACGGTCGGGATCTGGCCGGCGTAGATGTTGCCGGTGCTGCCGTCGAGCGAGATCCAGTCGCCCTCCGTGAAGCGGTGGCCGTTGATCTCAAAAACTTTATCCGCATAGCTGATGTGGACGGTGTTGTCGTTGCCGCAGCCGGAGACGCAGCACGTGCCCATGCCGCGGGCGACGACGGCCGCGTGGCTGGTCATGCCGCCGCGCACGGTCAGGATGCCCTGCGAGACCTGCATACCCACGATGTCCTCGGGGCTGGTCTCGAGGCGGACGAGCACGACCTTCGGCATGGTCTTGTTCTTGACGGCTTCCTCGGCCTCCTCGGCGGAGAACACGATCTGGCCACAGGCAGAGCCGGGGGATGCGGCAAGGCCCTTGCCGATGGCGTCGGCTTTTTTGAGCGCCTCGGCGTCAAACTGCGGGTGCAGGAGCGTATCGAGCTGCTTGGGCTCGACGCGCAGCACGGCCTCGCGCTCGGTGATCATGCCCTCGTCGACGAGGTCGCACGCGATCTGCAGCGCCGCCTGCGCGGTGCGCTTGCCGTTGCGGGTCTGGAGCATGTAGAGCTTACCGTCCTCGATGGTGAACTCCATGTCCTGCATATCCTGAAAATAGTGCTCGAGCCGGTTGGCGATGGCGACGAACTCGTCGTACACCTCCGGCATCTGATCCTGCAGGTGGCTGATCGGGCTCGGCGTACGCACGCCGGCGACGACGTCCTCGCCCTGCGCGTTGATGAGGTACTCGCCCATGAGCCGCTTCGCGCCCGTGGCCGGGTCGCGCGTGAAGGCCACGCCCGTGCCGGAACGGTCGCCGGAGTTGCCGAACGCCATCTGCTGGACATTGACGGCGGTGCCCCACTCATAGGGGATCTCGTTCATCTTGCGGTAGACGTTCGCGCGCGGGTTATCCCAGCTGCGGAACACGGCCTTGACCGCCTCGATGAGCTGCTCGTTCGGGTCCTGCGGGAAGGGCTTGTGCTCATTGTCCTCATAGATCTTCTTGAAGATGACGACGAGCTGCTTGAGATCATCGGCGTCCAGATCGACGTCGTTCGTGACGCCCTTGGCGGCCTTCATCTTGTCGATCTCTTCCTCAAACAGGCTCTTGGACACGCCCATGACGACGTCCGCAAACATCTGCACGAAGCGGCGGTAGCTGTCGTAAGCGAAGCGGGGGTTGCCGGTCTTTTTGGCCAGGCCCTCGACGGATGCGTCGTTCAGGCCGAGGTTGAGGATGGTGTCCATCATGCCGGGCATGGACTGGCGCGCGCCGGAGCGCACGGACACCAGCAGCGGGTTTTCCACGTCGCCGAGCTTTTTGCCGGTCAGATCCTCCAGACCCTTAACGTGCGCGAAAATGTCTGCCTGGATCTCCGCATTGATCTGGCGGCCGTCCGCGTAGTACTGCGTGCAGGCCTCGGTCGTGATCGTGAAGCCCTGCGGCACCGGCATACCGGCCGCGGTCATCTCCGCAAGGCCGGAGCCCTTGCCGCCGAGAATGTTGCGCATCGCGGTCTTGTCGCCGCCGAACGCCTGGCTGCCTTCGCTGAAATAATACAGATACTTTTTGCTCATTCCATTACCTCCATCTGTTCTGGTTTTTGGCGATTTCTTTTCGTTATTATTATAGCAAAACCGGGGCGACCCCGCCAGAATGAATGTGCGCAAAGTCGTCCAAATCTTCACAATGTCAGGAGCCGGTTTTTATGCAGTTTGCAAGATTGTGCCCATATTCGTAGAATTTTCCGAAACCAAATACAGAATTTATGAATTTTTGTGAATGATGACAGACAAAAATGCAAAAATATCCTTCCCTGCTTTTTCTCACACACGCCTGTCGAGTGACACAGTTTGGAAATTTTCGCAGTCCCAATGCATTATAACTGCGTTGTAAAACATTAGAGTAATATACAGCAACTGTGCGCGAAGTACAAAAACAGGATTTCCTTTGGATTATGTGCTATAACATACACAACCGCAATTCCCCGACTTTCGTCCGTTTTACGTCATTTGGCGGAGTTTGTGATGATAAGAAAGCATGAAAACTGATATACTTTGGAGGGAAAACATGATGAAACACAGCAAACGTTTTCTGTGCCTGCTGCTGACGCTCATTCTGGCCGCGAGCCTGTGCGTCTTTCCGGCGGCGGCCGCAGACCAGACCTGCCCGAGCAGCAAGGACGACCCGGTCGTGTTCGTGCACGGCCTGATGGGCTGGGGCCAGCGCGCCGGCATCAACGCCGTGCTGCCCTACTGGGGCATGACCACCGGCAGCCTGACAAGCTACCTCAACTCGCTCGGCTATGAGACGTACTCGGCCACCGTCGGCCCGATCTCCAGCGCATGGGACCGCGCGTGCGAGCTCTATGCCCAACTGACCGGCACGACGGTCGATTACGGCGCGGCGCACGCTGCGGCGCACGACCACGCGCGCTACGGCATCACCTATGACCAGCCGCTCTTTGCCGGCTGGGGCACGAAGCGCGCCGTCAACCTCGTCGGCCACAGCTTCGGCGGCGCGACCACGCGCCAGTTCCTCGAGCTGATGGCCAACGGCAGCGCCGAGGAAGTTGCCGCGGCCAAGGCGGCCGGCACTGCGCCGAGCCCGCTGTTCACCGGCGGCAAGCGCAGCTGGGTGCACTCCATGACCGAGATCGCCGCGCCCCACAACGGCACGACCTTCATCGAGTCCAACGGCGCGATCATGGACGCGGCAACAAATCTGGCCGAGACGCTCGCCAAGGGCTTCGGCATCACGGAGATCAAGAATCTCTATGACTTCCAGCTTGAGCAGTTCGGCATCTACAAGGATCCGAACGAGACCGTGCTCGAGACGCTGCAGCGCGTGTTCAGCACCGACTTCATGTCGCACAACGACAACGCTTTTCTCGACCTGACGATCGACCGATCGCTCGAGATCAACGACGGCATCGGCATCGAGCCGAACGTCTACTACTTCTCCTACGCCGGCAACCAGACCGTGCAGGACCCGGTCTCCGGCAACTACATCCCGTCGGCCAGGATGTGGACGCTGTTCTACCCCGGCGCGATCAACATGGGCAAATACTATGACAAGTACACCGCCGGCGGCTTCTACATCGACCAGAGCTGGCGGCCGAACGACGGCATGGTCAACACCGTATCCGCCTTCTACCCCATCCACAGCGACGGCACCTGCCTGACGCGCGACGGCAGGCAGGGCTGGACGAATTACGACGGCTACTCCAACATCCATTTTAAGCCCGGCATCTGGTATGTCATGCCCGTGCAGTCGTTTGACCACATCCAGTTCGTCGGCGGCATGCTCAACGGCAGCCTTGTCAAGACGCACGCGCTCTACCGCGGCGTCATGGAGGATATCTACAACACCTATACCACCGCGCCGAGCGGCGGCAGCTTCCCGTTCACGGACGTGGCCGAGAGCCGCTGGAGCTATCCGTACATCCGGGAGATGTATGAAGCCGGCGTGATCGACGGCATGACGCCGACGACCTTCGAGCCGGCCGGCAATGTCACGCGCGCGCAGTTTGTGAAGATGCTTGCCCTGCTGCAGAGCGCGGACGTGTCCGCCTATGCGTCCGGCCCATTCACCGACGTGCCGGGCGACGCCTGGTATGCGCGCTACGTCAACTGGGCGGCCGCGAACGCGATCGTCAACGGCACGAGCGAGACGACCTTCGATCCGAACGCGGCGATCTCGCGGCAGGATATGGCCGTCATGCTCTACCGTTATGCGCAGCAGTACGGCATCGCACTTCCGGAGCAGACCACAGCCCCGTTCACGGACGAGGGCAGCGTCGCGGCCTACGCCCTGCCCGCCGTGCAGGCGCTGCACCGCGCCGGCGTCATCAACGGTATGCCGGACGGCAGCTTCCGCCCCTACGACACCGCGACCCGCGAGCAGGCCTGCGCCGTGCTGTGCGCGCTCTGAGCACCAGAACGCAAACGTCTCCCGGCTTCGGCCGGGGGACGTTTTTTGCATTTGTGCACAGCTGTCCGCGCGGTTGTGCGACAGATGCGGCCGTGTGTCCAAAAACCTCACACACATCCGAATCTGATACAAAATCTTCTGCGTTCCCCGGATTGCAAACCGGTGCGGTTGGAATTATAATACTCAAAAAATAAATGCGCGCTCCGGCGCGCCGGAAAGGAATGTACGCAATACCATGAAAAAGAGCAAGAAGTTTCTGTGTCTGCTGCTCGCGCTGGTGATGGCCGGAAGCCTGCTGCTTCTGCCGGCCGCCGCCGCAAACACGGAGCAGTCCGGTGCCGAACGCTACCCGACCGTTTACGTCCACGGCCTGATGGGTTGGGGCGCACGCGACCAGATCTACGCCGTGACTCCGTACTGGGGCCTGACGAGCGACCTGATGCCGTACCTGACGGGCAAGGGCTATGAGAGCTATGCCGCCTCCGTCGGCCCGCTCTCGAGCGCGTGGGATCGCGCGTGCGAGCTCTATGCCCAGCTCACCGGCACGACCGTTGACTACGGCGCGGCTCACGCTGCCGAATACGGCCACGCGCGCTACGGCGTGACGTATGACAAGCCGCTGTTTGAAGGCTGGAGCGCGGACAAGAAGATCAACCTCGTCGGCCACAGCTTCGGCGGCGCAACGATCCGCCTGTTTCTGGACATTCTGGCCGACGGCTCTGCACAGGAGCAGGCTGCGGCCAAGGCCGACGGCACGGAGGTCTCCCCGTTTTTCCAGGGCGGCAAGGCCGACTGGGTCTATTCGCTGACGACGCTGGCAGCCCCGCACAACGGCACGACCTTCCTCGAATGCTGCGGCGACATGACGCAGTTCGCCGCCGAGGTCTCGACCACCATGGCAAAGCTGCTCGGCATCTCGGACTTCAAGGGCGTGTACGACTTCCAGCTCGAGCAGTTCGGCTTCTACCGCAAGGACGGCGAGACCGTGCTCGAGGCGCTCGACCGCGTGCTGCACTCGGACTTTTTGTCGCACAACGACAACGTGTTCCGTGACCTGACGATCGACCGCGCGCTGGAGCTCAACGACGACATTGAGATCCAGCCGAATGTGTACTACTTCTCCTACGCCGGCGACAAGACGCGCCAGAGTGCCCTCACCGGCGAGCGCACGTCGGCCGCCGATATGACGCCGCTGTTCGTGCCGTTTGCAAACCAGATGTGCAGCTATTATAACCAGACGACTGCCGGCGGTTTCCAGATCGACAAGAGCTGGGCGCCAAACGACGGCCTTGTGAACACCGTCTCGGCCCTGTACCCGACCAACAGCGCCGGAAAGTGCCTGACCAAGAGCGGCCAGACCGGCTATATCCAGCGCGACGGCTACTCCAACGTCAGCTATCAGCCCGGCGTGTGGAACGTAATGCCCGTGCGCCACTATGACCACGGCAACTTCATCGCCGGTATGCCGGTGCCCAACCTGTCCTCGCAGAGCACAACGGCCCTGCGCCAGTTCTACCTGAGCCTGATGGGCAATCTCTCCCACGTGACCTCGGCGCCGACCACGCCGGATCAGCCCGCCGGCCTGCCGTTCACGGACGTGGCCGAGAGCCGCTGGAGCTATTCGTACATCAAGGAAATGTATGATGCCGGCGTCATCAACGGCATGACCGCCACGACCTTTGCCCCGGCCGCGAACGTCACGCGCGCGCAGTTCGTGACCATGATCGCCCGGCTCGCCGACGCGGACGTGTCCGGCTATGCGTCCGGCCCGTTTGCCGATGTGCCGGCAGGCAGCTGGTACGCGCCCTACGTCAACTGGGCGGCCGCGAACGGCATCGTCAACGGCACGAGCGCCACGACGTTTGATCCGAATACGACGATCTCGCGTCAGGACATGGCCGTCATGCTCTATAACTACACGCAGCACTTCGGCGTGCAGCTTGACCAGAAGACGGTCACTGCCTTCACGGACGAGGGCAGCGTCGCGGCCTACGCCCTGCCCGCCGTGCAGGCGCTGCACCGCGCCGGCGTCATCAACGGCATGCCGGACGGCAGCTTCCAGCCGTACGCCACCGCGACACGCGAGCAGGCCTGCATCGTGCTGTGCGCGCTGTAACGCATCCCACAAGCCAGAATTTTGCCCATCCGGAGCGATCCGGATGGGCATTTTTCATATCCTGCGCACACTTCCCTTGGATTCTCCCGGCGGCGGTGCGTAAAATCTCTCTGCATACACGCAGCGGAGGGAAACGCCATGGGAAACGATCTGCAGAAAAAATACGGTCTGCCGACGGCGATCGCGCTCGTCGTCGGCATCGTCATCGGCATGCGCAGGGAAACGACGCTCGGCGTCTTTCAGCGCTTTGTCATGCCGGCGCTGTCGATCGCGTGCTGCATCTTCTTTTGCGCGGCGGCCGTCGTGTCGCACGGCCGGGACGTACTCGCCTACCTGAGCGTGTTCGCGGTCATCATGGCACTGAGCATCCCGTTTTACCGGCCGGAGACGAAAACGCAATGACCGCCGCTTTTTCATTGCCCGCGCGCCGCCGGTGTGGTATACTCACGGCAGACACCGAAACGAGGCGACGACATGGACATTCTCTATCAGGACAACAGCATCCTCGTGTGCATCAAGCCGGCAGGCGTGCTGTCCACGGACGAACCGGGCGGCGTGCCCGAGCTGGTGCGGCAGGCGCTCGGCGACCCGAAGGCCTGCGTGCGCACCGTGCACCGGCTCGACCGCGTGGTCAGCGGACTGATGGTACTCGCGCGCACCCCGGCGGCCGCGTCGAAGCTCTCGGCGCAGATCCGCGAGCACGACTTCGGCAAGACCTATCTCGCCGTCGTGCACGGAGAGCCGGACGCCCTGCAGGGCACGTACCGCGACCTGCTGCGGCGCGACCCGAACGAGCGTAAGACCTACGTCACGGATAAAATGGCCAAGGGCGTGCAGGAGGCCGTGCTCGACTATGACGTGCTCGGCACGCGCACGGAGCTCTCGCTCGTGCGCATTTACCTGCAGACCGGGCGCACGCACCAGATCCGCTGCCAGTTTTCCGCACGCGGTCTGCCGCTCTGGGGCGACAAAAAGTACAGCACGCTGCCCGATGACGGGCCGATCGCACTCTGGTCGCACTGCCTGCACTTTGCCCATCCGGACACCGGCGAGGTGCTCTATTTCGAGCAGCAGCCGCCGGACATTTCCCCCTGGAGCCTGTTTGCAGACTAAGCACCCCGCGCCGCGGCGCGGGGCGTTTTTTGCGCAAGTGCGCGACAGTTTTCCGTCAAAGTGTCTTGCAATCGCCGGCTGCGTCCGGTATAATATGGGTATATCGCCGGTTTTGTGAGAAGGAAAACCATATGGATCTATGAGGCAGGGGGAAAACCATGAAAAAAACACGTCGATTTTTGTGCCTGCTGCTGACGCTCGTGCTGGCGCTGAGCCTGTGCGCCATCCCGGCCGCCGCGGCAGATACGCAGACCCGCTCGGACGACCCGGTCGTGTTCGTGCACGGCCTGTTCGGCTGGGGTCAGCGCGACAAAATTTTCAGCATCATGCCCTACTGGGGCATGACCACCGGCAGCCTGCCGGACTATCTGGCCACGCAGGGCTATGAGACCTACGCCGCCTCCGTCGGCCCGCTCTCGAGCGCGTGGGACCGCGCGTGCGAGCTGTACGCGCAGCTCGTCGGTGCGCGCACGGACTACGGCGTCAAGCACGCGCAGGACTTCGGCCACGAGCGCTACGGCATCGACTATGAGACGCCGCTGTTCGAAGGCTGGGGCACACAGCGCGCCGTGAACCTCGTCGGCCACAGCTTCGGCGGCGCGACGACGCGCCTGTTCCTCGAGATCCTTACCAACGGCTGCCCGGAGGAGGTCGCTGCGGCCAAAGCCGCCGGTGTGGCCCCGAGCCCGTTTTTCCTCGGCGGCAAGGGCAGCTGGGTCCACTCGCTGACCGCCATCGCCGCGCCGCACAACGGCACGACGTTCATTGAGGCCAACAGCGATTTCACAAAGCTCGCCGCCAACCTGGCCACAGGCGCCGCCAAGGCGCTGGGCCTGTCGTCGCTCAAGGGCGTGTACGACTTCCAGCTCGACCAGTTCGGCATCCGCAAGGACGACAACGAGACATTTGCCCAGGCGCTTGACCGCGTGCTGAGATCCGACTTTTTGTCGCACAACGACAACGCCTTCCTCGACCTGACGATCGACAAATCGCTCGAGATCAACAAGGGCATCGAGATCCAGCCGAACGTCTACTATTTCTCCTACGCGGGCGACCAGACCTCGACCGATCCGCTCACCGGCAACCACTACCCCACCGTGTCGGCCATCCCGTCGAACGGTATGTCCGCGCTGATGATGCCCGGCTCGATCAACATGGGCAAGTACTGCGACAAGTACACCGCCGGCGGCATCTACATCGACCGGAGCTGGCTGCCGAACGACGGCCTTGTCAACACCGTGTCCGCGCTCTACCCGACCACGACGGACAAAAACACCACCGAGTGCCTCAAGCGCGACGGTACGCAGGGCTGGATTAACTATGACGGCTATTCCGACATCACCTTCCGGCCCGGCATCTGGTACGTCATGCCTGTCACGCGCGCCGACCATATGCAGTTCGTCGGCGGCATCGCCAACAAGAGCGTCATCGAGACGCACCTGTTCTATCGAAACCTGATGGACGATATCTACGGCACCTACGGCTCCGGGCAGCCGGAGGAGCAGCCCTTCCCGTTCACGGACGTGGCGGCCGGCCGCTGGAGCTATTCGTATATCAGGCAGCTCTATGAAGCCGGCGTGATCGACGGCATGACCCCGACGACCTTCGTCCCGACCGGCGACGTCACGCGCGCCCAGTTCGTGAAGATGCTCGCCAGACTGCAGGGCGCGGACGTCTCCGAATACCGGAGTGCCGGGTTTGAGGACGTGCCGGCCGACGCATGGTATGCGCCCTACGTCAACTGGGCGGCTGCCAACGGCATCGTCTACGGCATTTCGAGCACCGAATTTGCGCCGAATGCCAATATTTCGCGCCAGGACATGGCCGTGATGCTCGACCGCTATGCGCAGCAGTTCGGCATCGTGCTCGGCACGGACAATGCGGCCGTGACGTTCACGGATGAAGCCGACATTGCCGCCTATGCACTGCCCGCCGTGCAGGCGCTGCAGCGTGCCGGCGTCATCAACGGCATGCCCGACGGCAGCTTCTGCCCGCGCGGTAGCGCGACCCGCGAGCAGGCGTGCGCCATGCTCTGCCGGCTCTGAAGGACAAAACAAGACAACAAAAGGACGCATCCGAATGGATGCGTCCTTCCGCTTGGATAACAGGAAGAGAAAGCAAAATCAGAAAGAGAAAGCAAAAAGCGCTGTCGGATCAGGGGTGCGGCTTGCCCTCGCGGTAGTTTTTCATGACGTCGCGGAACAGCTCGCCGCTGGTCGGCGGCGTCCAGATGATGGCGTTGGCGCCGGCGCGGATGGTGGCGCGGATGCTCTCGTCATCCGCGCCGCCGGTCGCAAGGATCGGGTAGTCCGGGAAACGCTCGCGGATCTCGGCCACGATCTCCGGCGTCTGCGCGCCGGCGGCTACGTTCAGGATCGCGGCGCCGTCCTCGATGCGGTGGCGGTAGTTCGTGTCGGCATTGGCCACCGTGACCACGACCGGCACGTCGACGCTGCTGCGGATGCGGTTGAGGATGCGGCCCGGCGTCGGCGCGTTGACGACGACCCCGGTCGCGCCCTGCATCTCGGCGTACATGGCGAGGTTCACGACGCGCTTGCCCGTCGTCAGCCCGCCGCCGACACCGACGAACACCGGCAGGTCGCTCGCCATGAGCAGCGCCTGCGTGATGACCGGCTGCGGCGTGAACGGGTAGACCGCAAACACCGCGTCGGCGTTGACATTGCGGATGATGGCCAGGTCGGTCGAGAACACCAGCGACTTGATGCGCTTGCCGAACACCATGATGCCGCTGCACTCGTCGATCACGCTCGGTACGCGCAGCGCAAACTGGCGCAGCGTGCCGTCGATCGGCGCAGGCATCTGCGGGGCGACGTGCACGTCGCCCGGCGTCGTCACCTGGCGGTCCGCGGCGGAGGCCGCATCGTCGCCCACACCACCGAGCTGCAGCGGTTCATTATCCGCTGCGGGGTACGTCAGGACCTCCGGGTCCTCGGTCATATCAAAAATGAGATCACGATCTTTGCTCATAGCGATACCTCCTTGTCGTTTTGGGGGAGTATGTCTTGACTTTTGCGGCCGGTTGTGCTTTACTGAGGGGCAGAAAAGCTTGATTCGGCCTGTAGCGAGAAACCAAAGTTTCGTTTTTGATTAACGTAACTTTGGTATAAACCATTTCTACGGGTTTGTCAAGCCTTTTTCCGAAAAAAGTTTGAAAAAATTTACTTTACGGAATGGGAGGTCATTTTCATGGGCAAAGACAACGACGAGGCCGCCGGCGGTTTCGGCAGCGTGTTCCGTGACCGGCTGACCTATCTGATGAATGGCAACAACGTGTACGGCAAGCCCGTCAACACGCAGGAGCTGGCCGATGAGATCAACATCAGCCGCCCGGCCGTGCGCAAGTATCTCAAGCCGAACGACCGGCGCGAGGTCACGGTGCCGTCGGCACTGGTCGTGAGCCGCATCGCGCGGTATTTCCGCACGACGCCGAACTTCCTGCTCGGCTTTGACGAGGCGGCCGACGACGCCGATGCGCAGCGCGCCGGCGAGAGCGACGTCTACAGCTCCCTCGGCCTGAGCCAGGAGGCCATCGACGGCCTGCACCGCCTGCATGCACAGGCGGTCACAGACCCGAAGGCCGCCGACCTGCAGCGCCTGCTCGACAAGCTCATCTGCAGCTATGCACACGAGGCGGACAAGCTGCTGTGATCCGACACGACAGACACCCCCGACCGGAGTTTATCTCCGTCCGGGGGTGTCTGCATACTATATTCTCTAAAAATATATGAACAAACGGCCGCGCAGGTTGACCTGACCGGGAAAAAAGCGTATGATGGAGTGTAACTATCCTGAGAGAAAAAGAGGAAAAACTATGCAACCGATATCGTCGCAGGAAGCGGCCCGTCCGCGCTGGCTGCCCGGTGTGCTCATCAGCCTGTGTGCCGCGCAGCCGCTGCTGGATGTGCTGTCATTCTGGACGCAGGATCTGGCCTGGGGCAGCAAGCTGACGCTGTCGCTGCGCCTGCTGATCTTTCTCGGCGTCATGCTCACGGGCTTCGTGCTCTCGGAACGCCGGCGCTTTTACTGGATCGCCGCTGCCGTGTGCGCCGCACTCTATGCGGGGCACGTGCTGGCGTGCCTGCGCGCCAACGCTCCATTCACGACCGCGAACCTGATCTCCGACGCGACCAACTTCATCCGCTTCGCGCAGCTGCCGCTGTTTACGATCGCTTTTATCACATTCCTGCGCTGCTGCCGGCAAGGCTTTGCCAGCCTGGAGCGCGGCATCACCATCGCCTTCTGGATCATCGCCGCCGTCGAGCTGCTCAGCGCCCTGACCGGCACGGATCCTTATACGTATCCGGACAAGCGCATCGGCCTGTGCGGGTGGTTTTACTTTGCCAACAGCCAGAGCGCGATTTTGTCGATGCTCGTGCCGCTCGCGCTGTGTCCGGCACTGCGCAGCGGGCAGATCCGGCGCTGGCTGCCCATCGCCGTCGTCGGCTTCGCGGAACTATTCTGCTTTGCGACACGTCTGGCCTATATGTCCCTGTTCGTGACGGCGATCGGCATGGTCATCACGCTTGCGCTCACAAAGCGCGGCAGCGCAAAGGTCTGCGCCGTGCTGCTGCTGTGTGCCGCCGTCTGTGCGGCGGGCTACACCGTGTCCCCCATACACCGCAACCAGCAGGCCGTTGCGGCCAACGCCGTGCGCAAGCAGGAGAACATCGACCGGCTGGTCGCGCAGGGCAAGGCGGAATTCGGCGATCAGGGGTATGCCTACCTCACCTATGCCTATGATGAGTACCTCGGCGGGACTGTCGAGCGCTACGGACTCGAGGCCACGGCGGAAATGTACGGATACTCCACCAAAGCTGCCGACATCACGAATGTCCGCACGATCAAGATCAACTACTGCCGCCTGATGCTGAACACCGAGCCGCTTACCAGCCGCCTGTTCGGCCTGAGCTACGACGAGATGACCTACCATGGGTACTGCTATGACGTGGAAAATGACTTCCACGGCATCGCGTATCTGTACGGCTGGGCGGGGCTTGCGTGCCTGTTGGCTTTTCTGGGGTATTTCCTGGTCATCATCGTGTGCGCGCTCATCCGCAATGCCAGGCGTTACTTCACGGTCGAGGCCGGCGCCTGCGGCGTTGCGCTGTGCACCGCCCTCGCCCACATTTATAACACCGCCGGCGTACTGCGCCGCCCAAATGCATCTTTTTATCTCTGCCTGATTCTGGCATCCATCTGGTACCTGATCTATATCAGAGATTACGACGACTCAAAGGAGAACTGATATGTCCGAAGAAAAACACTCCCTGCGCGAGCGGCTCGCGCCGATGCTGCCGAAGTTTCTGATGATCCTTCTGATCCTGCAGCCGCTGATGGACATCCTATCCTTCTGGACGGACCGGCTCGGTATGAGCAACACGATCACATTGCTGCTGCGCTTCGCCGTATTCGCCGTTGTGTGCGTGCTCGGGTTTGTGACCTCGTCGCGCAAAAAGGTCTACGGCATCGCCATCGCCGCCTGTGCCTTCCTGCTCGTCGGACACTGCATCTCCTGCTTCATCGTCGGCTACCAGCGCATCGTCTACGACCTGACCAACTTTGTGCGCGTCGTGCAGATGCCGCTGTTCGTGCTGTGCTTCATCTCGTTTCTGCGGGCGAACAACAAGTGCTACCGCGCGTTTGAGACCGGCCTGATGCTCAACTTCTGGATCATCACGGCCTCGGTCGTCGTGAGCGTGCTCACACACACCTCCTCGGCGACCTATCAGTCCACCAACGTTGGCATTCTCGGCTGGTACTCGTTCGGCAATGCACAGAGCGCGATCATGAGCATTCTCGCGCCCATCGTCATCCTGCTGTGCTACCGCAGAAAGAACTTCCTGCTGTTCACGGTCACGAGCGTCGCCGCGCTGGCGCAGCTCTATCTCATGGGCACGCGTCTGGCATTCTTCTCGATCGCCGTGGCCGCGCTGGGCGTGCCGGTCGTGCTGGTGCTGACTGGCAAGGCCCGCACCTCCAAGCGCTACATTGCCGTGCTGGTGCTCATCCTCATCGCATGCTGTGCGACCTACAAGCAGTCGCCCATGTATATCAACCAGAACCGCTACAACGAGGCCATGAGCTACAAGCAGAACGACGCCGAGCGCATGATCAAGCGCGCCGAGGGCAACAAAACCGGCACTTCCACCGTCACGCCCGAAGAGCGCTACCACGCCCTGTGCACGATCTATAATTTCTACTCCCCGAATATGTGCCAGCGCTTCGGCACGGCGCGCGTCATGTCCGCCTACGGCTATTCCGATCAGGTCACGGACATCACGGCGACCCGCCACCGCAAGATCGTCTTCTGCGAGATGCTGCTCGACGAGCAGCCGTTCACCTCTCGCCTGTTCGGCATGGAGCTCGGCCGCATGGCCTTTGACGGCGAGATTTATGACGTGGAGAACGATTTTCACGGCATCTGCTTCCTCTACGGCTGGGTAGGTCTGGCCATGATGGTCGCCTTCATCGGCTATTTCCTGTACCTGATCGTCAAGTGCCTGATCAAAGATTTCCGCAAATACTTCACGGTGGAGGCCGGTGCCTTCGGCATCGGGCTGTGCCTGTGTCTGGTGTACGCCTACTTCACTGCCGGCGTACTGCGGCGACCGAACGCCTCGATCTACATGTCGGTGCTGCTGGCCGTGGTCTATTACCTGACGCAGATGCGCAGTGAACAGCCGGACGCCCTGCCGGACGGAGAGGAGAAACGCGCATGATTTTCAGTGTTGTCATCCCGGTCTACAACGTCAAGGACTACCTGCCCAAGTGCATCGACTCCGTGCTGGCGCAGGATTTTGAAGACTACGAGGTCATCCTCATCGACGACGGCTCGACCGACGGCGAGAGCGGCGCGATCTGCGACCGCTATGCTGCGGCGCACCCGGAGCGCATCCGCGCCATCCACAAGCCGAACGGCGGCGTGGGTGAGGCGCGCAACGTCGGCATCGAGGCGGCGCAGGGCGAGTACCTGATCTTCATCGACAGTGACGACTACATCGCCCCCGACATGTTCCGCGTTCTTGCCGACGCCGTCGCCCGCTTCGGCAGCGACATCATCGGCTTCGGCGCGGCGCTCGAGGCAGACGGCGTCGTGGTCAAGGAGCTCGTGGATCACCTGCCGACCGACCGCACCTTCACGCTCGCCGACACGCCCGAGCTGATGCAGACCATGCCCTCCCCCTGGAGCCGCATCTGGCGGCGCAGCCTGTTTCTGGATTCCGGCGTGCGCTACCCGGCGCGCATCTGGTACGAGGATCTGTGCACATCCGTGAAGCTGCTGGCATTGGCCAAAAGCGCCGCCTTCGTGCCGGACATCCTGTATTACTACGTTGACCGCACCAACTCCATCACGCGCAACACGAACACGGCGCGCAACGCCGAGCTGTTCACAGCCTTTGACAACCTGCTCGACTGGTACCGCGAAAACGGCCTGTTCGAGCGCTACTACAACGAGCTGTCGCGCCTGGCGGTAGATCACGTGCTGCTCGCGGCCTCGGTGCGCGTGCTGCGCGTGGACCCGGAGAGCGAACTGCTCGACCGCTTTCAGGACTATGTGCAGACGCAGTTCCCGGACTATCTCGACAATCCCCTGCTTGCGCAGCTCTCCCGCAGCCACAAGCTGATCCTGCGCCTGCTGCGGCAGCGCAAATACCGCACCGTGCGGGCACTTTTTGCCGTCAAGGACAAGCTCGGCTGAGCGCCCGGACTGGAGGAAGCTATGAAATTCAGTGTCATCATCCCGGTCTATAATGGCTGGGAATACCTGCGCGAGGGCGTAGACTCCGTGCTGGGACAGACCGGCGCGGACTTTGAGGTTCTGCTCGTGGACGACGGCTCAACCGACGGCGAGAGTGGCGCGCTGTGCGACACGCTCGCGCGCGAACATCCGGACTGCATCCGCGTGCTGCACAAGCCCAACGGCGGCGCAGGCGACGCGCGCAACGCGGCGCTCCCGCTCGCGCAGGGCGACTATGTGCTCTTTCTCGACAGTGACGACAGCTATACGCCGGAGGCGTTCACCGTGCTGGCCGCCGCACTGGACGAGACGCAGGCCGACGTGTGCTATTTCGGTCTGCGCATGACCGGCGACAACGACGGCGCGGTGTTCACCGACGACCTGCCGCTGCATACGCCGCTGACACTTCAGGAGACGCCTGCCCTGCTGCTCAACCGCCCGTCGGCCTGCATCGCGGCCTGGCGGCGCACCCTGTTCACGGACACGGGCATCCGCTTTCGCGCCCGCGGCTGGGGCGAGGATCTGTGCATGACGCGCAAGATGCTCACGGCGGCAAGATCCGTTGTGATCCTGCCGGACGTGCTCTACCTCTACCGGCAGCACGAGGGCTCCGTGACCAAGCGCGCGCTCGACGCCAACGCCGAAATCATGGACGCGATCGACGACGTGCTGACGTGGTATCAGGCGCGCGGCCTGTTCGAGCAGTATGAAAACGAGCTCGGTAAGCTCTGCGTGGACAATGTGCTCTACGATGCGTCCGTGCGCATTCTCAAGGCGCAGAGCGCGCACCCACTGCTGCCGCAGCTGCTGGACTTTACCGCCGCGCGCTTCCCCGACTACCGGCACAACCCCTATCTGAAAGGCTATCCGGCGCGCAAGAAGCTGGTGCTGTCCCTGCTCGGGAAGAAGCAGTACCGGGCGGTGCACCTGCTGTTCGCCGCCGCCGGACACTGACACTATGAAGCATCACAATCAACTGCGTTCCGGCTCTCTGCTCACGTATGTGCAGATGACGCTCAACATCATCGTCTCGGTCGCCTACACGCCGTTCATGCTGCGCATCCTCGGCAAGAGCGAGTACGGCCTGTACTCCACCGTCGCCTCGACGATCGCCATTTTGTCGGTGCTCAGTCTCGGCTTCGGCGGCAGCTACGTGCGCTATTACATCCTCTACCGCAAGGAAAAGGCGGACGATAAGATTGCGCGGCTCAACGGCCTGTTCCTGATCGTGTTTTCCGTCATCGGGCTCGTTGCGCTCGCGTGCGGCCTGTACCTGACGTTCCATCTGGAGATGGTGTTCAAGACCGGCCTGACGGACGCCGAGTACCACACGGCGCGCATCCTCATGCTGCTGCTGACGGCGAACCTCGCCGTGAGCTTCCCGATGAGCGTGTTCAGCAACATCATCAGCGCGCAGGAGCAGTTCGTGTTCCTGAAGGCGACGGAGATCCTGCGCACGGTCGTGTCCCCGCTCGTGACGCTGCCGGTGCTGCTGGCGGGCTACGGCTCGATCGGCATGGTCGTCGTCACGGTGACGATCTCGGTATTCGTGGACGTGCTGCGGCTGATCTACTGCTTCGGCAAGCTGCACATTTGGGTCTCGTTCCGGAACTTTGACGGCGCCGTGCTCAAGGACATTGCTGTGTTCTCTGGCTTCATCGCCATCAACATGGTCGTCGACCAGGTCAACAACAACCTCGACAAGCTCATCATCACGCGCTACTGCGGCACGGCCGCCACGGCGGTCTACGCCGTCGGCCAGCAGCTGCACACGTACTTCATCTCGTTTTCGACGGCGGTGTCGTCCGTGTTCACGCCGCGCATCCATCAGCTCGTGCAGGACAACAAGGACGACAAAGCGCGCCTGCGCACCGTGCTCACGGAGCTGTTCGTGCGCGTGGGGCGCATCCAGTTTCTAATCCTGTCGCTCGTGTGCACGGGCATCATCTTCTTTGGCAAGCCGTTTATCTATTTCTGGGCCGGACCGGGCTATGACGATGCGTATATCATCGTGCTGCTGCTCATCATCCCCGGCATGGTGCCGCTGACGCAAAACCTCGGCATCGAGATGCAGCGCGCGCAGAATCTGCACAAGTACCGCTCGATCATCTACGGGGCGATGGCCATCGGCAACCTCGCCATCAGCATCTGGCTGTGCCAGTACCTCGGCGCGATCGGCTGCGCGATCGGCACGGCCGTCGCCGTCGCGCTGGCAAACGGACTCGTGATGAACATCTTCTATCAGCGGCGGCTGAACATCGACGTGACCGTGTTCTGGAAAAATATCGGGCGCATGACGCTCGGCCTGCTGCCGCCCGCCGCGTGCGGCGTGCTGATGATGCTGTTTGTAAACCTCTACAGTATTCCGATGCTGCTCGGCGGCATCATCGTCTACACAGCGATCTACTGTGCCTCCGTGTGGCTGCTGTCCATGAACGGATATGAAAAGGCCCTCGTCGGCGGCATGGTGCGAAAGGTGCTGAGAAAATGAAACAACGCTTGAAACGCCTGCTCGTGCGGCTGCTGAGCCTGCTGCCCGGCAAGCCGGTCATCCTGCTCGAGAGCGCGCCGCCCCTCGGTGACAACACCGGCGCCCTGTACCGGACGCTGCTGGCCCAGGGCTGGAACGACCGATACCGGCTCGTGTGGGTCGTGCCGGATCCGGCCGCTTTTCGGAACGTACATGAAAAGAACGTGTCCTTTGCCGGCACGCGGGGAACATGGGCGCTGCTGCGGCTGTTCTGGCTGCGCGCCCGCGCCGCTGCCATCGTGGACTGCAACGGCCAGCTCCAGAAGCTCCGACCGGAGACTGTGCATCTGTACCTGACGCACGGCAGCCCGCTCAAGAGCGTGCACGACTACTATTTCTGCGACCCGACGACCGACTGGGCGCTGAGTCAGGCCCCGTTTTTTGACGCCGTGAACAGCTATGAATTTCACATCCCACCGGAAAAGCTCGTCACGCTCGGCTTCCCGCGCAACGACGACCTGTTCACGCACAAATGCGACCTGAAGGACATCTTCGGCGCGGAGTTTGACCGCTTCGTCGTCTGGTATCCCACGTACCGGCAGCACAAGAACAACCTCGTTGCGACGACGGACATCTCCGTCCCCGTCATCCATGACCCGGCGGCGGCCGCGGCCGTGAACGAGGCCGCGCGGGCGACGAACACGCTCGTGATCGTCAAGCCCCACCCGGCGCAGGACCTGTCGCACATCCGCGCGCTGGAGCTGAGCCACCTCCGCTTCATCGACGACGGGCTCTTCGCCGCGCACGGCATCACGTCCTACGAATTTCTCGCCTGCACGGATGCCCTCATCACGGACTATTCCTCCGTGCTGTTTGACTATCTGCTCACGGGCAAGCCCGTGGGGCTGACGTTCGAGGATATCGACGCCTACGCCAAGCAGCCGGGCTTTGCCATCGACCCGCAGCCGCTGCGCGAAAGCGCGGCCATGCTCGACACGCCGGACGATTTCCGCGTGTTTTTTGAGCAGCTTGCCGCGGGCGACGATCCGCTGCGGGCCAAACGCATGCAGCTCACGAAGCTGACCAACCAATACACAGACGGACACTCCGCCGAGCGCGTCGCCGCGTTTCTGGCCGAGCGCCTCCGGGAAAGGGAGCACACATGAGACGTGTCATCACTTACGGCACCTTTGACCTGCTGCACTACGGGCACATCAACCTCCTGCGCCGCGCCAGGGAGCAGGGCGATTACCTGATCGTGGCCCTGAGCACGGACGAATTCAACTGGAACGAAAAGCAAAAAAAGAGCTACTTCTCCTATGAGGACCGCAAGCGGATGCTCGAGGCGATCCGCTATGTCGATCTCGTCATCCCGGAGGAGAGCTGGGATCAGAAGATCACCGACGTGGACAAATACCACGTGGATGTGTTCGTCATGGGCGACGACTGGAAGGGCAAGTTCGACTTCCTGAAGGACAAATGCGAGGTCGTCTACCTCCCCCGCACGCCCGAGATCTCCACGACGAAGATCAAGACCGATCTGCACACCTGAATGAGCACAAAACGCATGCCGCCCGGCGAACGCCGGGCGGCATGCGTTTTGTCCCAAAGTCCTGCTCGGGCTTTGCGACAAGCGCTGGATTTTATCCGAGACGGGCCTTGCCCCCTCGGGCTCCCCCGCTGCTCCATGATTTTGTCCTTGTGCATAGGTTTGCAGGCGGCATGTTTTTCCCTCCCGCGCCATAGAGTGGTACAAACTGCGTCGGGAGGTCGCGCGCGTGCACACAAATCGCAGGCTCATCGTCAACACCGCGCTCATGACCGGCTCGTCGATCGTGATGCGCTGCATCGGGCTCGTCTTTCAGGCATGGATCGTCGGGCGCATCGGCGCGGCCGGCATCGGGCTGTACCAGCTCGTCATGTCGGTGAGCGTGCTGTTTGCAACCTTCGCCATCTCAGGCATCCGCTTTGCTACCACACGCCTGATCTCTGAGGAGATGGGGCTCGAGCGCGGCGCGGGCGTCACGGGCGCGATGCGCCGGTGCGCGTGCTACGCGCTGTTTTTCGGCCTGTGCGCGGGTACGATGGTGTATTTTCTGGCCGAGCCCGTGGGCTTTCTCTGGATCGGCGACGCGCGCACGGTGCGCTCGCTGCGCATCACGAGCATCAGCCTACCGTGCATCGCGCTCTCGTCGGTCATGGACGGGTATTTCACCGCCTCCGGCCGCGTGTGGAAGCCGACGCTCGTGCACCTGATCGAGCAGTTGGTGAGCATCACGTGCGTGATGTGGTTTTTGTCCTTTGCGGCCGCCGGCGACCTGGAGCAGAGCTGCGCCGCCGTCACGGCGGGCGGTGCGTGCGCGGACGTGGTGTCGCTGCTGATGATGGCGGCAGTGTATCTCCTCGACCGGCGCAAATACCGCACGGGCGGTGACACCGTGCCGCACCTGACGCGGCGGATGCTCTCCGTGGCGCTGCCGCTGGCGGTGTCGGCCTATGCGCGCACATCGCTCACGACGCTGGAGCACCTGCTCATCCCGCGCGGGCTCAAAAGCTCCGGCCTGACGGCCGACCGCGCGCTCGCGGGCTACGGCATCGTGCACGGCATGGCGCTGCCGGTGGTGCTCTTCCCCTCGTGCCTGCTGTACGCGCTGGCGGATCTGCTCGTGCCGGAGCTGACGACGGCGCAGGTCTCCGGCCGGTGCGGGGACATCCGGCGGCTGGTACGCGCACTGCTGTACCGGTGCCTGCTGTTCGCGTGCGGTACGGCCGTGCTGCTGCTGGCGTTTTCCGGGCCGCTCGGGCAGTTGATCTACCACTCGGACGACGCGGGACGGTACATCCGGCTGCTGGCGCCGCTCGTGCCGGTGATGTATCTCGACACCGTGACCGACGGCTGCCTGCGCGGGCTCGGCCAGCAGACACGCTGCATGGCCATCAATGTGCTCGACGCCACGCTCGGCGTAGTGCTCGTGTGGGTGCTGCTGCCGCGGTTCGGGCTGGCGGGGTACATCTTCATTTTGTATTTCAACGAGTGCGTGAACTTCACGCTCAGCTTCACCTTGCTGCTGCGCACGGTGCGCCGCATCTGCACAGATGAAAAACCGCCCGCAGGCTGATGCCTGCAGGCGGTTCTTTATGTACGATCTCAGTGCTGCGGGGTGGGATTCTTCGACTGGACCTGCGGCTGGACTTTCTCCTTCTTGCGCAGCTCCGGGAAGAGCAAAAACTCCACGCGCTTATACAGCAGATACGTCAGCGCCGAGTCCACAACGCCCTTGATGAGGTTGAACGGGACGACGGCGAACAGCACGAGCGTCGGCACACTGGTGATGCCCTTGTTCACAGCCGTGCCCATGGCGACGATCTGATCGATCGGCAGGTGGAACAGCTCGGCGAACTTCGGGATCAGGTACAGGGCATTGAAGAGGCTGCCGAAGACCGTCATGCACAGCGTGCCGACGGCCATGCCGATGATGGCGGTGCGGCGGGTCTTGTGGTGGTGGTAGATGACAGCGGCGGGAAGGACGAACGTGCAGCCGACGACGAAGTTGGCAAAGTCGCCGACAAAAGCTGTGCTCGTGCCCTTGAGCAGGAGCTTGAGCAGCACCTTGAGCAGCTCGGTGATAACACCGGCCACGGGGCCGAGGTAAAACGCGCTCATGAGCACCGGCAGCTCGCTCAGGTCCATCTTATAGAAGCCGGGCGCAAAAAACAGCGGGATCTCGAGCAGCATCAGCACGCCGCCGAGGGCGGAGAACATGGCCACATAGCTGATGTTGCGGCTGCGGCTGCGGCGCTGCAGATCACGGCAGACCGTGCGCTCAAACAGATACGCAAGGCCGAGCAATGCCGCGAACACAAGCACGCAGATACCAACAAAGGACAGGTTTTCTTTCAACATGACAAAACACCTCCATGGAATGAAAAACACCTGAAAGAACATGTCCTTCAGGCGCTGCGAACAATGGAGGTTCGTAACATCTTCTATCATCCAGACTATACTGTCGGTATCGGAATTGCACCGATTCAACCTTGCTCGGCTCGCGGACTATCACCGCCGGTCGGGAATTACACCCTGCCCCGAAGACATCTCGATTCAGTTGTTTTACTGTCTGCATTATAGCACAGTGGGAAAAGAATGCAAGTACTTTTTTGCAGGAAAGGTTTGACAGCAGCGCTCCGGGCGCGTACAATGGAGGCCACCACCGAAAGGAGGCGCCGCCATGCCCGAGCGCGAAAACACCTGCTGCTTCACCGGCCACCGGGAATACAAGCTGCCCTGGGGCAGCGACGAGAACGACCCCCGCTGCCGCAAGCTGCAGCAGCAGCTCTTCGACGCCGTGGACGCCGTCTACGCCGCCGGCATCCGCCACTTCATCTGCGGCATGGCCAACGGCTGCGACCTGTATTTTTTCGACGCTGCGCGCTATCTGCGCCTGCAGCACCCGGAGGTCACGATCGAGGCGGCCATCCCCTACGCCGGCCAGGCCGACCGCTGGCGGCCGGAGCTGCGCGAACGCTACGCCTACGACCTGCGCCAGTGCGACTATCAGACGCTCGTGCAGGAGGCCTACACCCCCGGGTGCATGATGCGCCGCAACCGCTACATGGTCGATGCCTCGCGCATCCTCATCGCGGCGTTTGACGGCCGGCCCGGCGGCACGGCCCGCACGCTCGAATACGCCGCCCGCCGCCGGCTGGAGATCATCCAGATCCCGATCGACAGCGCGCCGGCAGACGAGATATAAATACACGGGGAACGCCGAAAAGCGTTCCCCGTTTGCTCTTTTTGCGGCTGCTAGCAGGCTTCGATCTCCTTGATGGTGTACTCGTTGCCGCTGAGCAGATAGGTATGCTCGCTCTTGCAGTGCGGGCATATCTTGGCGTATTTGACCGTTGGATATGTCTGTTTGCAGTCCTCGCAGTAGGTCACGGCGGGGAGCGTCTCGATCTTCAGCTCCGCGCCCTTGAGATACTGCGATTTTTCCACCGCCCACTTCCAGCAGTCGGTCAGGTAATACGGGATGATGCCGCTGACCTCGCCGACCTCCAGCGTGACGCTGGCGACCTGGGTCAGGTGGTTTTCCTCGACGACCTTTTCGACCTCCTGGATGACATAGAACACGGTTCCCAGTTCGTGCATCGCGTTTTCCTCCGGTCGGCTTACTTCGCGCGCTTGCCCTTGATGTCCTTGATGGTGAGCTTGGCTGCGCGCTTGACCATGTGCGGCAGGATGGCCTTCATCTTGTCCTCGGTGCGGTACATACGGCTGGCCTCCGGCATATCGCGCTGCAGGTGGATCGCATCAAACTCGCAGCGGGTGGTGCACAGGCCGCAGCCGATGCACTTGTTCTGGTCGACGACGGACACGCCGCAGCCGAGGCAGCGGGACGCCTCTGCCTTGACCTGCGCCTCGGTGAAGGTGATGCGGTCGTTCGAGAACGTCTTGGCCTTGCTCGCGTCGTGGGCGACGGTCTGGCGCGCCGGGGCGTCAAAGCAGTCGATGGGCACAACGGCCTGCTTCTTGTCGAGCTCGTAGAATTCACGCGGGTCACGCGCCAGCGTCAGGCTCTGGCCCTCATGCACGTAGCGGTGCAGGGAGATAGCGCCCTCGCGGCCGGCCGCGATCGCGTCGATGGCAAACTTCGGGCCGGTGACCACGTCGCCGCCGGCGAAGATGTCGGGCTGCGCGGTCTGATACGTCACGCCGTCGGCCTGGACGGTGCCGTTGCGGTTGAAGGCCATGGCCTCCGGCGCGATATGGCCGAGGTCAACGCGCTGGCCGATAGCGCCGATGACGGACGTGACCTCGATGGTCTCGAACTTGCCGGTGCCAACAGGCTTGCGGCGGCCCTTCGCGTCGGGCTCGCCCAGCTCCATGAGCTCGACCTTGAGGGCCTTGACCTTGCCGTTTTCGCCGAGGATCTCGGCCGGTGCGCTCAGGAAGCGGAACTGCACGCCCTCTTCCATGGCTTCCGCGACTTCCTCTGCGTCCGCCGGCATCTCCGCCTGACTGCGGCGGTAGATGATGTAAGTATCCTTCGCGCCGAGGCGGATGGCCGTGCGGCAGACGTCCATGGCGACGTTGCCGCCGCCGATGACGGCGCACTTTTTGCCGATGCGCGGCTTCTTGCCGAGGTTGACCCTGCGCAGGAAGTCCACACCGCCGTACACGCCGGAGAGCTCTTCGCCGGGCACGCCGATGGGTGCGCTCTTCTGCGCGCCGATGGCCAGATAGAAGCCCTTGTAGCCCTGCTCACGCAGCTGGTCGATGGTGAGATCCTTGCCGATCTCGACGCCGCACTGGAAGTGCACGCCCATCTCACGGAGCACCTCGATCTCGGCGTTGACAACATCCTTCTCGAGGCGGAAGCTCGGGATGCCGAGGGTCAGCATGCCGCCGGGCACTTCGTTTTTATCAAACACGGTGACGTTTTCATAGCCCATGTTCGCCAGATAGTAGGCGCACGACAGGCCGGCCGGGCCGGCGCCGATGATGGCGATCTTCTCCGGGTAGGGATCGGCGATGCCGCGGTGGGTGATGACCTTCGGGATATAGCGCTTGTCGGCCTGGAGCTCCTGCTCGGCGACAAACTTCTTGATCTCGTCGATGGCGACGGCGCGGTCGACATCGCCGCGGGTGCAGGCTTCCTCGCAGCGGCGGTTGCAAATGCTGCCGCAGACGGCCGGGAACGGGTTATCCTGCTTGATGAGCTTGAGCGCGTCCAGATAGCGGCCCTGCGCGGCCAGATTGATGTAGCCCTGCACGGCGATGTGCGCCGGGCAGGCGGTCTTGCACGGGGCAGTGCCGGACTCGTGGCACTGCTTCTGGTTGTCGTCCTTATAGTTAGGGCTCCACATGTGCTCGCCCCAGTGGTTGTCGTCCGGCAGGGGCTGCTTCGGATACGTCACCGGGCCGGTCTTGGTGCACAGCTTCTGGCCGAGCTTGGCGGCGCCGGCCGGGCAGACCTCGGCGCACTTGCCGCAGGCGACGCACTTTTCGGCGTCGACATGGGCGCGGTAAGCGGAGGCGGACATGTTCGGCGTGTTGAACAGCTGGCTCGTTCTCAGCGCGAAGCAGGAGCCGAGCGCACAGTTGCAGATGGCAAAGATCTTATCCTCGCCGTCGATGTTCGTAATCTGGTGGACATAGCCGTTGTCCTCGGCGCGCTGGAGGATCTCCATCGCCTCATCATAGGTGATCTTGCGGCCCTTGCCGGTCTCGAGACAGTAGTCACAAAACTGACCGACGGCGATGCACATCTCATCCTGCAGCTCGCCGCAGCCCTCGCCCTGAATGCGCATGGCATTGCGGCAGGAGCAGTAGCCGACGCCGAGCTGATCCTCGTACTTTTTCAGCCAGTGGGAGATGTGCTCGACATCGACCGACTCGTTCGTGGCCGGGATGGCCTTCTCGACCGGGATGACGTGCATGCCGACGCCGGCGCCTCCGGGAGGCACCATGCAGGTGATCTTCGTCAGCGGCAGAAACGACATGCGCTCGAAAAACTGTGCGATCTCCGGGTGCGTCTCCACCTGCTGGAGGTTCATGTTCATCAGCTCCGCAGAACCGGGCACGAAGATCGGCAGCGTCCACTGTTTGTGATGGTCGGCGTTCTCCCAGTTGTACTCGAGCAGGCCGATCATGGACATCTGGTCAAACAGCTGCTCCACGTAGACAGGATCCTTGCCTACCTTCTTGCCGATTTCGGCCGGTGTGGTCGGGACACGGACCTTCATCGCGAGCGCAAGCTCCGCCATCTCGTCGGTGACGACGCTGGCCAGGCCGTAATACTCGGGCGAATTCTCGTCGAGCTTGGTCATGCCGAGCTTCACGTCCACGCGGTCCGTGATCTTTTTGCCCAGCTTCAGGATCAGTTCTCTTGCCATGTTTCAGGCTCCTTTCTTCCCCTTAAAATGTTTTGTTTTCATTCCCTGGTTTGTGAATAGATGCGCAATCTATTGTAGCACATCTCACGCATACAATTCAATACGCAAATGCACAGCACATTGTTGAAGATTGCAAAATCCCGGTCGTTTTCCCCGCCTGTCTTGACATTCTGCACAGGCGGTGATATGCTTTTTAGTAACCATTTGGTCAATATCGCGTACATTCACGAGGAGGGAACGGCCATGGCTCAGATCCGGATCCATGTTCTGCACTGCGGGAAGATTGGCGTGGCGCCGAACCTGCCGGCGAGTGCCCAGTGGCGCTGGCCGGCAAAAGCGGACGCGCGGCGGCTCAAGAGCGGCGCGCGCATCTGGCTGCCGGTGTCGGCGTATCTGGTGGAGCACCCGAAGGGATTGTTTCTGGTGGACGCCGGTCTGCCGCGCACCGTGAGCCCGACCGGCATCGAGGACCGCGCGGCGCAGCTGCGGATGTTCGGCCGCGGGTGGTACACGCTCGTGCACAGCGTCGTGGAGCCGGGGCAGTCGATCGGCGAGCAGCTGGCCGCGCGCGGCATCCGGCCGCAGGATCTGGACTATGTGCTCTTTTCCCACCTCGACCCGGATCATGTCGCGGGCATCAGCGAGGTGCGGGGCGCAAAGCGTCTGCTGGTGGCGGAGGAGGAATACTTCTGGTCGTGCCGCGTGAACCTGCGCTACACCTCGCGCAAGCTGTGGATGGACGAGCCGCCGGAGCGGTTCTGGTACCGCGTGAACCACATCGGGCCGGAGAGCCGCTCGTACGACCTGTTCGGGGACGACTCGGTGCATCTCGTGCACATCGCCGGGCACACGGAGGGCATGTTCGCCACGCTCATCCGCAATGGCGGCCGGTACGTGCTGCTCAACGCCGACGGCGCGGCAAGTCCCCGCTCCTGGGCGGAGGGCACCGTGCCCGGCATCTGTGAAAACAGCGTGCGCGCGAAAAAGGCGCTCGACTGGATCGGCGAGATGAGCCGGGACGGCGCCTGCGCGGCGTCTCTGTGCAGCCACGACCCGGACGTAACGCCGCAAACGATCGAATTTTAGAATCGATGGATTTGCTTTTTCTAATGCGCGTTTCATACTGCTTTTGTGGATTTCGGGGTTGACAAGCGCAGAAAACTGCGTTATACTGCGCTCGTTTCCACCGGAAACCGTGATTTTTAACGAAAGGAGACGCGTCGTATTATGAAGTTTGCTCAGACGAACAACATGATGATGGCTATGATGATGTACATGCCCGGCTGCATGTGCATGTCTCGTCGTGCTCAGAAATATGACTCGTCTTGTGTTCGCTTCCAATAACGGCTGATTCAGAATTCCAAGCCGTATCCGCAGAGGCCGGAAGACAACGAGTCTTCCGGCCTCTGTTTTTTGTACCGAAAAATTATTCTGCGAGGGAGAATCCACTATGATCGAAATCGAACATCTCAACAAGACTTACCCCTCACCGGGCGGCGACATCCACGCACTGCGGGACGTCAACCTCCGCATCGAGGACGGGGAGATCTTCGGCATCATCGGCCTGAGCGGCGCCGGCAAGAGCACGCTCGTGCGCTGTATCAACCTCCTCGAGCGGCCGACCTCCGGCACGGTGCGCATCGACGGGCGCGACATGACGCAGCTCAGCCGCCGCGACCTGCTCAAGGCCCGGCAGGACATCGGCATGATCTTCCAGAGCTTCAACCTGCTCGAGCAGCGCACGGTGCTGCGCAACATCTGCTTCCCGCTCGAGATCGCCGGCGTCAAGCGCGACGAGGCTCAGGCCCGCGCCGCCGAGCTGCTCGAACTCGTCGGATTGTCCGACCGCGCGAAAAACTATCCCTCGCAGCTTTCCGGCGGCCAGAAGCAGCGCGTGGCCATCGCCCGCGCCCTCGCCACGCGGCCGAAATACCTCCTGTGCGACGAGGCCACCAGCGCCCTCGACCCGAACACCACGCAGTCGATTCTCCACCTGCTCAAGGAGATCAACCAGACGCTCGGCGTGACGATCGTCGTCATCACGCACGAGATGCGCGTCATCGAGCAGATCTGCCAGCGCGTGGCCGTCATCGACCAGAGCTGCATCGCCGAGATCGGCAACGTCAGCGACGTGTTCACGCACCCGAAGTCCGACATCGCCAAGGCGCTCATTCTCCCGAAGAGCCCGGCCGAAAACCTCCCGCCGTGCACGGGCAGGCGCCTGCGCCTCGTCTTCGACGGCAGCTGCTCCAACGAACCGGTCATCTCGCGCATCACGCTCGAGTGCCACGTGCCGGTGAACATTCTCTTCGCCGACACCCGCATCGTCGAGGGCAGCATCTACGGCCACATGGTCATCGACCTGCCCGACGACCCGCAGCAGTTCCACGATGTGCTGCGCTGGCTCGACCATAACCACATCTCTTATCTACAGGAGGATGGAAGTCATGTCTGATCTGCTCATCAAACTCTGGCAAAACGGCATCCTGCAGCTCGGTATCTGGGAGACCATTTACATGACGCTCATCTCCACGTTCTTTGCCTATCTCATCGGCCTGCCGGTCGGCCTCATCCTGCGCATGACCGACCGCGACGGCATCCACCCCATCGGCTGGCTCAACCGCACGCTCGGTATCATCGTCAACGCCCTGCGCAGCATCCCGTTCATCATCCTCATGGTCGCCATGCTGCCGGTGGCAAAGGCCATCGTCGGCACCAGCCTCGGCAACCGCGCCGTGATCGTGACGCTCGTCATCGCCGCCGCCCCGTATGTGGCGCGCATGGTCGAGTCCGCCGCCAAGGAAGTGGACGCCGGCGTCATCGAGGCCGCGCTGTCCATGGGCGCGTCCACGCTGCGCATCATCTGGAAGGTCATCATCCCGGAGGCCAAGCCCGCGCTCATCACCGGCGCCGTCATCTCCACCGTGACCATCCTCGGCTACTCCGCCATGGCCGGCACGATCGGCGGCGGCGGCCTCGGCCAGATTGCCATCACCTACGGCTACCAGAAGTACGACGATCAGATCGTCTGGCTGTGCGTAGCGCTGACGATCATCATCGTGCAGATCCTGCAGGAGTTCGGCATGTACATCGCCCGCCGCACCGACCGGCGCTCCCGCACCTGACAGGAGACAGCCCATGCGTTTACACTATCCCGCGCTGCTGCGCGTGAACATCCGGCGCGGACGAATGTGCCGCCCCGAACTGCACATCCTAACATCCGAAACCACACAAATTTCAAAATGAAAATATAAAGGAGAAACGAAAATGAAAAAGATCACGTCCCTCATCCTCGCCCTCGTGCTGACGTTCTCGCTCGTCGCGCTGAGCGCCTGCGGCGACAAGACCACTGATGACAAGAAGGCTGCCGCTTCCGATGACAAAGTCATCACCGTCGGCGCCAGCGCCACCCCGCACGCCGAGATCCTCGAGCAGATCAAGCAGGCCCTCGCCGACGAAGGCTACGAGCTCAAGATCGTCACCTATGACGACTACGTCCTGCCGAACCAGGCTCTGGCCGACGGCACGCTCGACGCCAACTACTTCCAGCACAAGCCCTACCTCGACAGCTTCAACGCCAAGAATGGTACCAACCTCGTCTCCGTCGGCACCATCCACTATGAGCCGTTCGGCATCTACGGCAACGGCGTCACCGACCTGAAGGATCTCGCCAAGGGCGCGACCATCATCATCCCCGCCGACGACAGCAACGAGACCCGCGCCCTGTTCCTGCTCCAGCAGGAGGGCCTGATCAAGCTCCCCGATGACGCGGACGCCGCCAAGGGCGTGAGCACGCTCGACATCGTTGACGACGGCGGCTACAACATCGTCACCGTGCAGGCAGACACCGTCCCGGCGCAGCTCAAGAACGCCGCTGCCGGCTCCATCGCCGTCATCAACGGCAACTACGCCCTGGCCGCCGGCCTGAAGATCAGCGACGCGCTCGCCTCCGAGGACGCCAACGGCGCTGCCGCCCAGACCTACGCCAACATCATTGCCGTGCGCGCCGGCGACGAGAACAGCCCGAAGACCCAGGCCCTGCTCAAAGCCCTCAAGACCGACGCCGTGAAGCAGTACATCGCCGACACCTACAACGGCGCTGTCGTTGCGAGCTTCTAAGCACCCCCCCTCTTTTGAAAAACGCACGAATCCCCCGGCTGCTGCCGGGGGATTTTGCGTGTCAGCAAAGCCTCGCAGAGTTTGCCGCCCGCAGGCGAGAAAATCAGGAGGCGTTGTGCGCATAGCTGTTGTCGACAAGGCGGTCAAAATCCACCCAGTCGGCGTGATCGAGCACGCCGGCCGTCTCCATGACGGTCTCGAGCCGCTCGAGGGACGAGCGCGTCATGACCGGCGTGGCGTTCCAGGCGTCGATGTCCTTGTAGCGCTGCACGACCTGCGTGAGCACAGGCACGCTCATGTCCGGGAACTGCGGGGCGATGATCTCGGCGGTCTGCGCCGCGTCGTGCTCCGCGATCCATTTCTGCGCGCGGGCGATGGCATTCGTAAAACGCTGCACGATGTCCGCATGGTCACTGATATACGCCTGCGAGGCGAAGTAGGCCGTGTACGGGATCTCGCCGCTCTCCTGGCCGATGGACGCAAGGATGTAGCCCTTGCCCGCCTGCGCGACCTCGGTGGCCGTCGGCTCGAAGAGCGTGACAAAGTCGCCGTTGCCGCCGGTGAAAGCCCCGGCCATCATGTTGAACTGCACGGTCGTGTCCACAGCGGCATCCGTGCCGGGGACAACGCCGTTTTGCCGCATGACGTATTCGAGCGTCATCTCCGGCACGCCGCCCGCGCGGCCGCCGATAACAGTCTTGCCGCGCAGCAGCTCCCAGCTGAAGGGCACATCCGCGCGCCCGACGAGGAACGACCCGTCGCGCTTCGTGAGCTGGCCGAACACGACCGGGTAATCGTCCTTGCCCTGATTGTACACATAGATGCACGCCTCCGGCCCGGCGAGCCCGATGTCTGCCTGCCCGGTGAGCACCGCCGTCATGACCTTGTCGGCGCCGCCGCCGTTGGTCAGCTCGATATTGAGCCCCTCATCGGCGAAAAAGCCCTGCTCCAGCGCCACATACTGCGGCGCGTAGAACACTGAATGTGTCACTTCACTCAGGCGGACGGTGGCCGTCTCCTGCTTGCCGCAGGCGCACAAGACCACCAGCATCAGCGCCGCCAGAACCCCACAAAGAAACCGTTTCATTGCGTCACTCCCAACCGATTTTTGAAAAATTTCTCCAGCCACAGCACCAGCTGATACATCACGACGGCCGCCACCGCAAGCACGAGGACGGTCGCCATCACGAGGTCCATGTTGAACACCTGCGACCCGTAGACGATCAGATAGCCGAGACCGGCTTTGGAGACCAGAAATTCGCCCATGATGACGCCGACCCACGACAGGCCGACGTTCACGCGCAGCGTATTGAAGAGCGTGGCGTAGTTGGCCGGGATGACCAGCCGCCACAGGATCTGATGCCGGGTCGCGCCGAGCGTCTGCATCAGGCGGATCTTCTCCCGGTCCGTGGACAGGAAGCCGACATGCATATTCAGGATCGTGACAAAGATCGAGATCGCGATCGTCATGGCGATGATCGACTCTGTGCCCGCGCCGATCCAGACGATGAACACCGGGCCGAGCGCCGTTTTCGGCAGCGCGTTGAGCACGACCAGATACGGGTCGAGCACGCGCGAGAGCAGCTCGCTCCACCACAAGCCGATGGCGATGAGCGTGCCGAGCAGCGTCCCGAGCACGAAGCCGACCACGACCTCGAGGCACGACGTGCCGATGTGCAGCCACAGCTCCCCGGAAGCCTGCAGGCCCACGAGCGTGTGCACCACGCGCGACGGGCTGCTGACGATGAAGGCATCCACCCAGCCGAGCCGGGCCGAGAGCTCCCACCAGCCGAGAAACACGACCAGCAGCAGGATCTGCAGCGCCAGCACGAGCCGACGACGGCGGCGCTGCGCGCGCAGATAGGCCGCGCGCTGCGGGGAGGGCGATCGTTCAGACATTGACATCCAGCTCCTCCCATATTTGATTGAACAGCGTCTGAAACTCCGGCCGGCTGCGCCGCTCGAGCGGCGGCACAGTGCGCAGCGCGCCGAGGTCGTGGATGGCATTGACGGTCGCGGGCCGGTGCGACAGGACGACGATGCGGTCCGAGAGGCTGATGGCCTCGGAAATATCGTGCGTGACGAGCAGGGCCGTCTTATGCTCGCGGCGGATGATCTGCGAAATGTCGCCCGAGACGGCCAGCCGCGTCTGATAATCCAGCGCGGAAAACGGCTCGTCGAGCAGCAGCACATCCGGCGATGTGGCCAGCGTGCGGATGAGCGCACAGCGCTGGCGCATGCCGCCGGAGAGCTGATTGGGCAGCTTGCGCGCAAAACCCGCGAGCTGATACTGCTCGAGCAGATCGTGCACGCCGCCGCGGTGCTCCGGCGTGTTCTCGTGCCGGACCTCCAGCCCGAGTGTCACGTTGCCCCAGATCGTGCGCCAGTCAAAGAGCTGGTCGCGCTGGGGCATGAGCCCTGCCTTGCCCGTCGGGGCGCGCACAGGCTCGCCGTCGACGAGCACCTCCCCGCCCGACGGATGCTCGATGCCGGCGATGAGCGCCAGCAGCGTGGATTTTCCGCAGCCGGACGGCCCGACGATGCTCACGAACTCCCCGTCGGCCACGCCGAAGGTCACATCCCGCAGCGCCGCCACTTCCCCGTCCGGCGCCTGATAGGTCATGGCGGCCCGGCGCAGCTCGATTTTCATGGCGTCTCCCCCTTTGCTTGCGCCAAATCGCTTTCTCCTCAGTGTATGCCCAAGGCGCATGGTGCGTGCAAAGCACGAAAAAGCACGCATCCGCAAGATGCGTGCCCTTTCTGTCTTCTGTTTTCATCCGCTCACGCCGTCGCCTTCATCGCGCGCCGGAGCACGGACTGCAGCGACTGATTGTGCGACCGGCAGATGCGTCCGAGCCGGTAGAGGCAGTCCGGGTCGCGCGTGATGTGGTTCACGCCCCAGTCACACGTCAGCGTCGCCTGAAAGCCCATGTCGCGCAGAACGGTGTCCGTCAGGTCGCCGTACTTGCCGTAGGGGTAGGCAAACGTGTCCGGCGTGCGGCCGGTGTGCTCGGCGAGCTCATCCTGCAGGCGCTGCAAGTCCGCGCGCAGCAGCTGCGTATAGGCCGCGTCCGACTCACCCGGATTCTGCATGCAGCCGTGCCGCTCGGATGTGTAAGCGTGCAAGTCATACGAGTGGTTCTGCACCTCAACGAGGCCGGTGTCGAGCATTTCGTTGAGCTGATCCCACGTGACGTGCGCGTAGTCGATGCTCTCACTTGGCCACTCGGTGAAATCGTCCGTGTTGCGCCCGAGGAGCGAGAGGACGATGCGCGCCGAATACTGCTGCAGCAGCGGCAGGACATAGACGTAATTATTATAGTATCCGTCGTCGAAGCTGAGGATGATGGGCTTTTCCGGCAGCGGCGTGCCGTCGCGGACATAGGCGATGAGGTCGGCCATGACGATCGTCGTGTAGCCGTTGTCGGCCAGCCATTTCAGGTCTGCCTCGAACTCCCACGGCTGGATGGCATCCTTGCCGGATTTGTTGGGCTTCACTTCGTGATACATGATGATCGGCAGCAGCACGGGATTGGCCGCAGGGTCGCTCTCCCCGGCGGCATGGGCCGCGAACGGGCAGAACACGAACAGTACGGACAGCACCACTGCCATCACGCGCTGGGGAATCGGCAGCGCCTGGCGCACAGCACCCATCTCCTCTCGTTGAAATCGGGGTTAGTGTGCGCCGGCGCGGCAGAAATCATGCGCGCCCCGCGCGCTTTTCCACCGCGCGCTGCACACACTTGACAAGCTCCACGACCGGGATGACCAAAACCGCGAGCCCCATGGCCACGGCGTACTCGGCGGCGGAGATGGCCGTGAAATCAAACGCATCGGCCAGAAACGGCACATAGATGCACAGCGTCGTGAGCGCAAGACTCGCCGCGGCCGCGCCGACGAGCGTCCAGTTGGGTGTGCGGAGCGTGAAGATGCTCGCCCGGTGTGCGCGCATATTGAAGCTGTGGAAAATTTCCGCCATGCTCAGGGTCAGAAACGCCATGGTCGTGCCGTCGGGCGAGTTCGTGAGCGTCCAGACGCCGTACTCCATGTAGTGACCAATGAAGAACGCCGCCAGCGTCAGCACCGCGCACATCACGCCCTGATATACGCAGTCGAAGCCGACACCGTGGGCGAAAATACTCTCTCGCGCGCTTCGCGGCGGGCGGGACATGACGTTCGGCTCCGCGCGCTCCATGCCGAGCGCGAGCGCCGGGAAGCAGTCGGTCAGGAGATTGATCCACAGCAGGTGCACCGGCTCAAGGATCGTGAAGCCGAGCATCGTCGCGGTGAAAATGCTCAGCACCTCGCTCATGTTCGAGCCGAGCAGGAACTTGATCGCACGCTGGATGTTGTCGTAAATGCGGCGGCCCTCTTCGACCGCGCCGACGATGGTGGCAAAATTATCGTCGGCGAGCACCATGTCGGCCACGTTTTTCGTCACGTCCGTGCCGGTAATGCCCATGCCGATGCCGATGTCCGCCGCGCGGATGCTCGGCGCGTCGTTGACGCCGTCGCCGGTCATGGCGGTGACAAAGCCGGCATTCCGCCAGGCCCGGACGATGTGAGTCTTGTGCTCGGGCTGCACGCGGGCGTAGACGCTGATGTGCCGCAGGCGGCTGGAAAATGTCTCATCGTCCATGGCGCTCAGCTCCGTGCCGGTGACGGCCTCGTCGCCCGGGCCGAGCAGGCCGAGCTCCCTGGCGATCGCCTTGGCGGTGTCCACGTGGTCGCCGGTGATCATGACGGGCCGGATGCCGGCGCTGCGGCAGGCACGGATGGCGTCCACGACCTCGGGGCGCACCGGGTCGATCATGCCCGTGAGGCCGAGAAAGCACAGGTGCTGCTCGAGCGCCGCGGGCGACGTGTCGCCCGGCAGCGCGTCATACGTGCGCATGGCCGCCGCCAGCACGCGCAGGGCACTGCCGGTCATGGCGTGATTGCGCGCCGCGATCTCGGCGCGGTGCGCGTCCGTCATGGGCTCGGCGCGACCGTCGATCCAGATCCGGTCGCACAGCGGCAGCAGCACGTCGGGCGCGCCCTTGGTATACTGCACGACGGAACTGCCATCGGCGTGCAGGGTGCTCATCATCTTTCGTTCGCTGTCAAACGGCGCCTCGGCCACGCGCGGATACTGCGCGCGCAGCGCGCTCGGCGACAGGCCCTGCGCGACCGCCCAGCGCACGAGCGCGGCCTCGGTCGGCTCACCGGTCACGGTGTCCGTCTCCGGGTCATGCACCGCGTCCACGCACAGGGCCATGGCCGTGGCGAGCAGGTGTTCGTCGCTGCCCGCGCACTCCGTCACAGTCATGCGGTTTTGCGTGAGCGTGCCGGTCTTATCCGAACAGATGACCTGCGCACAGCCGAGCGTCTCCACGGCCGTGAGCCGGCGGATGACCGCGCCACGGCGGCTCATGTTCGTCACGCCGATGGACAGCACGATCGTCACGACCGCGGCCAGCCCCTCCGGAATGGCCGCGACCGCGAGACTGACGGCGATCAGGAACGTGTCGAGCACGACGCGGCCGTTGATGGTCCCGGCGCGCAGCACGCCGACCGCGAACACGACCGCGCAGATGCCCAGCACGAGCCATGTCAGGATGCGGCTCAGCTGCGTCAGGCGCAGCTGCAGGGGCGTCTTATTCTCCTTTGTCTGCGTGAGCGCGTCGGCGATATGGCCCATCTGCGTCTGCATGCCGGTCTCTGTGACGACGGCGCGGCCGCGTCCGTAGACGATGCTGCTGCCGAGATAGAGCATGTTGCTGCGGTCGCCGAGACCGATGTCACCGGCGGCCGTGAGCGCGTCGGGCGATTTTGTCACCGGCACGCTCTCGCCGGTCAGGGCGGCCTCCTCGGCGCGCAGGCTCGCGCTCTCGAGCACACGCGCATCGGCCGGAACGGCGTCGCCCGCCTCAAGCACGAGCACGTCGCCGACGACCAGTTCCTCGCTGGGGACGGTGACGAGCTTCCCGCCGCGCAGGACGCGGCTGTGCGCGGCGCTCAGTTCCTTCAGGGCGGCAATGGCCTGCTCGGCCTTGCTCTCCTGGTACACGCCGAGCACCGCGTTGATGATGACGACGATGAGAATGATGATCACATCGGCAAAGCTCTCGTGCGCATACGCGCTCGTGATGGCCGAGATCAGCGCCGCCGCAAGCAGCACGAGGATCATTGGGTCGGCCAGCTGCTGGAAAAAGCGCTTCACGAGCGATGGTTTCGGCGGTTCGGTGAGCACATTGCGCCCGTCGCGCGCAAGGCGCGCGGCGGCTTGCGCCGGTGTGAGACCGTCGGGCGTGCTGTCGAGTGCGTGCAGGGTGTCCGATGGTGGCTGCCGGTAGTATTCCATGGCTTTGTCCTCCTTCAGATTCCGATATAGTTTCCCCGGAAATGAAAAAAAGACTTATCTGCCTCTCGGCAGATAAGTCTCATCATTTCAGACCGGGCCAGATCCTACGGATCGGTTGTTGGCTGGGCCGCGCGAAGGTTCGCGCCAATTACTCCCTTATCGGTCTCCATTGTATGCGATGGCGCGCGGGAAAACAAGTGAAATCTGTATCCGGCGCCGGATTTTAGCGCGCGCTTAGCGCCTGGCGCTCCGCCGCCAGATCTTCTGCGACTCGGCAGCCGCAATGAGCTGCTCGCGGAAATCCGGATGCGCGATGGACACGAGCGCCTCGGCGCGCTCCCACGTGCTGCGCCCGGCGAGGTTGACCACGCCGTACTCCGTGGCCAGATAATACGCCTGCGAGCGCGGAGACGTGACGATATCGCCGCCGAAGTGCGGCAGGATGCGCGAGTGGCGCACGCCCTGCTTGTCCGTGAATGTGGACGTCATGCAGATGAACGCCTTGCCGCCGCGGGCCATGGCCGCGCCCGTGAGAAAGTCGAGCTGGCCGCCCGTGCCGCTGATCTGGCGCAGGCCGGAGCTTTCGGACGCGACCTGCCCGTAGAGATCGGCCGCGATGCAGCTGTTGATGGACACCATGTTGTCCAGCTGCGCGATGGTCTCCGGCGCGTTGACATACGACAGCGGCGCCGCGATGACGCCGGGGTTATCGTCGACCCAGTCATACAGCCGCTTCGACCCGAGCACGATGCCGAGCATCCCCTGCCCGCGGTGGAGCGTGCAGCGGCGGTTCGTGAGCACGCCGGCCTCGTACAGGTCGAGGTAGGCGTCCGAGCACAGCTCCGTGTGCATGCCGAGGTCATGCAGGCCGGACCGGGCCAGCAGCTTGCCGAGCACGGTGGGCATGCCGCCGATGCCGAGCTGGACGGTCGCCCCGTCGCAGATGTGCGGCAGGAGGAGGTTTGCAATGGCGGTGTCCTCTGCCGTCGCCGGGTGCGCGGGCAGGTCGGTGAACGGCGCGTGCGCCCCCTCGACGACCATGTCCACGTCGGAAATGTGGATGACCTCGTCGAACCCGCCGCGCAGGCGCGGCAGGTGCTCGTTGACCTCGAGAATGACGATGTCCGCCCGGTCGAGGATGGCGCGGGACACGCCGGTCACGGCCGAGAGGTTAAAGTACCCATGGCGGTCCATCGGCGCGACGGACGCCATGGCGACGTTGACCGTCAGAAATTCGCGGTAGTACCACGCGAGGTTGCGGAAGATCATCGGCGTGAAGTAGCACAGGCCGCGGTCGCAGAGCCTGCGCTCATACGCCGAGCAGTGCCAGGTGTGGTAGAGAAAATGCGCCTGCTCCGGGTCGCACTCGACGATCTGCACCGGGCCGGCGCAGAGGTTGCCGCGCACCTTCACATCGTGCAGCTCGTCGCGCCGGGCGGCGAGCGCCGCATCGAGCAGCGGCGGGAAGCCGAGGCCCGACGTATAGTCCACCCAATCGCCGTTTTTCACCGCACGCACCGCCTCGGCGGGCGTGCGCAGCTTGCTGCGGTATTCTGCCTGAAAATCCATGGCGCTTCCTCCTCAATAGATCTGATCCTTCTGCACCGGCGTCCGGAACAGGCGGCAGATCTCCGCATAGTCGTCCGTCTGGCCGAGAATCCACATGAGCTTTGTGACCACGGCCTCGCTCGTCATGCTGTAGGCCTCGATGAGGCCCAGCTTGCGCTTGGCGCGGTGGCCGACCTGATACACTTCCATGTCGCTGCCCTCGTGCGGCACCTGCGTCGTCATGACGATGACGCGGCCGGACTGCACCCAGTCGCGCACGGCGTGGAAAAAGCTCTCGTCGCCGTAGCACGGCAGGCCGCCGACGCCGAAGCTCTCGATCACGAGCGCGCGGTAATGGGCCTTGAGATCGTCAAAAATGCCGGCGTCGATGCCGGGGATGAGCTTGAGCACGAACACGCCGGGGTCGAGCCGGTTGTAAAACTTCGGCGCGCCTGCGGCCTGCTCCGGGATGTAATACACGACCTGCCGGCCGCGCAGGATGGCCGTCTCGGGATAGTCGATGCTCGAAAAGGCGTTGTAGCTCTTCGTGCGCACCTTGCGTGCGCGCGTGCCGAGAATGACCTTGTGGTCAAAGACGATGTGCACGCCGCAGGCGCCGTCATCGCAGGCGTAGAGAAAGGCGTCGCGCAGGTTCTCGCGCGCGTCGGTGTCCTGGTTGAAGATCGACTTCTGCGAGCCGGTGATGACGACGGGCTTGGCGTTGTTCTGAATCAGGTACGACAGCGCCGCCGCCGTGTAGGCCATCGTGTCCGTGCCGTGCGTGAGGACAAAGCCGTCGTAAGCGTCATAGTGCTCGCGCACGCAGGCCGCCATTTGCAGCCAGTCGCGGCTGTTGATGTTCGTGCTGTCGCGGTTCATGAGCTGCACGGTGTCGATCCGGCACAGCTGCTCAAGCTCCGGCACCTCGGCGAGCAGTTCCTCGGACGTGAGCTGCGGGGTGAGTCCGTCGGCCGTCTCTTTGGATGCGATCGTGCCGCCGGTGGCGATCATAAGGATATGCTTCATATCAATCTTTCACTTTCTTCCAGTAATCGAGCGACGCGAAGCCCCGCTCGAGCTGCGTCGCCGTATAATCCTCGCACACGTGCGCAAGCTGTCTGCGGCCCGCGTCACCGAGTGTGAAGGAAAAGATCTTTTTGGGGTCGGCGTTCACGATGTGCCGCATGGCGGCCAGCGTCTCCGGCAGCAGCGGCGTGACGGCCGATGAACTTGCGCCCCGGCAGTGCGCGCAGTACACCGCGCCGCCGCGCGGGGAAAACCACGGCTCGTCCGGCTCTGCTGCGCCGCACTGCGCGCAGCAGGACAGATCCGGCTCGTAGCCCGCGAGGCACATGAGCCGCAGCTCGAACACAGCCTTGATCTGTTCCGGCGGGCAGAGCGCGCGGCTGAGCGCATACAGGCTGTTGAGCCCGAGCTGCAGCACCGGCGGGTCGGGATATTCCTCGGCAGAGACGGTCTCGAGCAGCTCGGCAAAATAGCTTCCGAGCGCGAACGCGCCGAGGTCGGCGCGCAGGCCGAGAAACTCCTCGACCGTGGATGCCTCGTTGAGCGTGCGGCGGCCGCGGTTTTCAAAGATCGTCATGTCCGAATACGTCAGCAGCTGCGTCGCCGCCGTGATGCGGCTGCCCTTGCGCAGCGCGCCGCGCGCGCGGACCGTCACCTTCCCCTCGTGCTGCGTGAGCACGGTGAGGATCTTGTCCGACTCTTTGTAGCGCACCTCGCGCAGGACGAGCCCGCGGGTCGTAAGAAACATCGTATGTACCTCATCAGGCCGGGCGGCGGACAGGATCATCCGCCGCAGACTCATCGGTCGTCTGCGCCAGCGCATTTTGCGCGGCGCGGTAGTAAAGGTAGCCGAGCGGATCACCGGTGTCCGCGAACAGCTGCCAGAAAAGATCGTCTTGCACAATGAACCACCTCGCTGGGCATAGTGTCTGCACAGCGGGGTGGATTTATGGCTGGTAATAAAGGGTCACTGGTCGGTAAAGCCAAAATTGCGCAGCTGGGCTGCCGAGTCGCGCCAGTTTTCCTTGACCTTGACCCACGTCTGCAGGTACACCTTCGTGCCCATGAAGCGCTCGATGTCCTGCCGCGCGAGCTCGCCGATCTTTTTGAGCATCGCGCCGCGCTTGCCGATGATGATGCCCTTGTGGCTCTCTTTTTCGCAATAGATGGTCACGTCCATGTCGATGATGCCGTTATCGCGCTCGGAAAACTTCGTGACCTCGACGGCCGTGCCGTGCGGGATCTCCTTGTCGAGGCACAGCAGCAGCTTTTCGCGCACGAGCTCGGCGCAGATCTGCTTTTCCGGCATGTCGGAGATCATGTCGTCCGGAAACAGCTGCGGCCCCGGCACGGCAAGCTGCGCAAGCTCGTCGAAGAGCTCGGCAAGCCCGTCACCGTTCTGGGCCGACACCGGCACGATCGCGCGCCACGGCAGCGCCTCGGAATAGGCGGCGATGACGGCCAGCAGCTCCGGCTTTTCCACCGTGTCGATCTTGTTGATGACGAGCACGGCCGGGGCGTTGGACGTGCGGATGCGCTCGATGAGCGCGTGCTCCTGCTCGCCGATGGAGGCAATGGGCTCGACGACGAGCATCACGCCGTCCACGTCCGCCACGCTCTCGCGCACGACCTGTACCATATAGTCGCCCAGGCGGTTGCGCGGCTTGTGAAAGCCCGGCGTGTCCATCAGGATCAACTGCGTATCGCCGCGGTTGACGACGGCGCTGATGCGGTTGCGCGTCGTCTGAGGCTTGTTCGAGACGATGGCGATCTTCTCGCCCACGAGGGCGTTGGTAAGCGTGGACTTGCCGACGTTCGGCCGTCCGCAGATGGTGATCATAGCGGTTTTGGTAATCATTCGTTTCTCCTTATACGTCCAGCAGACGCATGATCTCTTTTTCGCGCGCGCGCATGCGGCGCTTGTCCTCGCCCTCGTCCACATGGTCGTAGCCGAGCAGGTGCAGCACGGAGTGCACGGTCAGATAGCTGACCTCGTGCGCGAAACTGTGGCCGTAGGTCTCGGCCTGCTCGGCGCAGCGCTCCATGGAGATGACCATGTCGCCGAGCATGGCGCGGTCAGTCTCATAGTCCCACTCGCAGGCATCGGGGTCGAATGCGCCGGGCGTGAGCTCGTTCATCGGAAACGACAGCACGTCCGTCGCGCGGTCCACGCCGCGCTGCTCGCGGTTGATGGTGTGGATGACGGCGTCGTCCGTGAGCGTCACGTCGAACTCGCACGGAACGGTCACGCCCTCGGCCCTGAGCGCTGCGGCGGCCGCGCGCTTAACATAGCGCTGCGTGTCCGGAAAGCCCAGGCCGCGGCGCGTGCGGGTGATGGTGATCTTTGCCTGTGTCATGCTTTTTTCCTCACAGTCGTCTTGCGCGCGGCGGGCTTTTTGGCCGCGGCCGCGGCGCGTTTTTCTTTCTGTTTGTCGTCCTGCTCGTAGGCGGCGATGATCTTCTGCACGAGCGCGTGGCGCACGACGTCCGCGCCCGTCAGGCGGCAGATGGCGATGTCGTCGATGCCGTCGAGGATGCGGATGGCCTCCTTGAGGCCGGACGGCTTGTCCGACGGCAGGTCGATCTGCGTCACGTCGCCGGTGATGACGACGTGCGAGCCGAAGCCGATGCGCGTCAGGAACATTTTCATCTGCTCGCGGGAGGTGTTCTGCGCCTCGTCGAGGATGATGAAGCTGTCATCGAGCGTGCGGCCGCGCATGTACGCCAGCGGCGCGACCTCGATGTTGCCGCGCTCGAGATATTTCGCATAGGCGTCCGCGCCGAGCATCTCAAAGAGCGCGTCATACAGCGGGCGCAGATAGGGGTCGACCTTGTTTTGCAGGTCGCCGGGCAGAAAGCCCAGCCGCTCACCCGCCTCGACCGCCGGGCGCGTGAGGATGATGCGGTTGACGCGCTCGGCGCGAAACGCCGCGACCGCCTCCGCCACGGCAAGGTATGTTTTGCCCGTGCCGGCCGGGCCGACACCGAGCGTGATCGTGTTCTGCTCGATGGCATCCAGATACGCGCGCTGGCCGAGCGTCTTTGCCTTGATGGGCTTGCCCTTGGCCGTGATGCACACCACGTCGCCCGCAAGTTCCTGGATCTTCTGCTCCCGGCCCTCGCGCACGAGGCGGAAGATGTAGCGCACGTTCTGCTCGCCGATCTCCTCGCCCTTGGCCGCCAGCGACAGCAGACCGGCGATGGCCTTTTCGGCGTAGAGCACGTTCTCGGCCTCGCCGGTGATGTGGATCTGCTCGTCGCGGTCGGTCACGCGCACGTTGTATTCGGTCTCGATCATCCGCAGGTTCTGGTCAAACGACCCGAACACGCTGATGACGTCCTCCATTCTGTCGACTTCCATGGTTTTTTCAATCATCTGCTGTAGTCCCTTCCCCGGCCGGCGGCCGAAGCTGTAAAAATTCCGCGTCCGGCGTCGCCTGCGCGCGGCCGATCTCCTGCTCGCACTCGGCCGTGAGCGTCACGGTCAGCACGTTGCCGGTAGTCTCCGCTGCCGTTTCATAGGAAATGATCGCGCCATCCGCGCCGATCGTCTCGCGCAGCTGCTGCAGCAGCGCCTGCTCGAGCGATGTGCGCGCCGCGTCCTCAGATACCGGCGCGTCCGCCGTCCGATACGGCTGCACGCGCTCACGCAACAGCGAAAACGGCAGCGTGAACACGCCCCGGATCGCAAAAGGATATTCATAAATGATTTTATCACATTCCGCGTCAGAAATTCCACTGTTTTGATAAAAATTGATCCGCTTTTTCCCCGCGCGCAGCGCCCAGCGCGTCCGCGCGCCGTGCGCGGGCTGCTTTTCGGTCTCCGTCAGGGCGATCTGCCCGGTCAGCACCTGCCGCGTGCGCGCGCGGATGTCGGCGCGGGCGCACACCGG
>ERZ773216.694-NODE-694-length-45828-cov-4.795884_pt1 | contig 45828 bp, 25 predicted proteins | sample MGYA00511259_ERZ773216 | MGnify/ENA primary metagenome ERZ773216 (study PRJEB29015, sample SAMEA2737764) | human gut metagenome | biome: human gut; feature: human-associated habitat; material: faeces | place: China | collected 2012 ... | reverse complement strand
TGGCCATCAATTTTAGTCCCGAAGCAGTTAATTTTTTGCTTATAGATTATAAAGGAGAAGGAATGTCAGGATTATTTTCCGAGCTGCCGCATATTTCCGGAGGAATTTCAAACTTGTCAGATGGACAGGCTTACAGGGCAATGATATCCATAAAAAGTGAAAATAAACGAAGGCAAAAGATATTTAAGCAGTGGAAGGTTAATAATATTAATGATTATACAAAGCTTTTTATTGCGGGAGATACAAGCGAAGCAATTCCGCATTTGTTAATTGTTATAGATGAATTTGCAGAATTAAAAAAAGCAGAACCGGAATTTATGCAGGAACTGATTAGCGTGGCTCAGGTCGGGAGAAGTTTGGGAGTTCACCTTATATTGGCAACGCAAAAACCGGGAGGAGTTGTTGATGATAAAATATGGAGCAATTCACGATTTCGTATCTGTCTTAAAGTACAGGAAAGAGAGGATAGTATGGATATGCTTCATAATATGGATGCCTGCCAGATTGCACAAACTGGAAGGGGGTATTTACAGGTTGGGAATAATGAGGTCTATGATTTATTTCAAGCTGGCTGGAGCGGAGCGCCGTATAGGGAAGAATGTAGAAAAGCGGTAGCACAGATGATTAATCTAGATGGTACTCCTTATTCTGTAAAAAACACTTTTGTAAAAGAAACGTTTGAAAACGAGAAAGAAATAACGCAGTTGCAGGCAATAACAAAGTATATAGCTTACTTTGCAAAGGAACATAACTACAGAGCAGGTAAGCAATTATGGATGGATCCTTTGCCCCAATATTTATATTTAGAAGATATTATAGAAGAGAACAAAGAGAAGAATAAAGATAAGAAAGGTAAGGAGCAGCGAATACAGCAGTTATTTTGTAATGAGGGAATACAAATTTGTCTGGGAGTATTTGATGATCCGGAAAACCAGGAACAGCCAAAGTTTTATTTCAATCTTATGGAATGTGGCCATGTTGGCATTGGAGGAAGGAGTGTTTCGGGTAAAAGTACTTTCCTGCAGACCTTTATATTTTCTTTATTAAATAAGTATTCAGAAAAAGATATTACTTTGTATATTTTAGATTTTAATGGTGGAGGAATGGATATTTATACGATTGCATCGCAGGTACAGCAAGTGATAAAGGAAGAGGAAGAAGAAAAAACGGATAGCCTATTTGAAAGTATCAGAGAAGAATTAAAAAGAAGAAAGAAAATGTTATCGGGAGGAAATTTTAATCAATATAAAAATAGAATGGGGGAAGAAGAGAGCATTCCCCTTATGGTGATTGTATTAGATGGTTTTGAGGAGTTTTGCACAGTGACGTATCAAAAATATGAAGATATATTGTATCAAATATTAAGAGAAGGGGAAAAGCTTGGGATATTAATGATAATAACAGTAGAATCTTTTTCAGGTATGAATATATCTATGAGATTGTCAGATCTTTTAAAGACCAGAATTTGTTTTTATATGAAGGACACTTATTCCTATACAGAGGCGTTTAATATAATACAGATTCCTGTTTTACCTAAAAAGGGAATACCAGGGAGAGGAATTGCTTATTATGGAGAGCGGATTTTAGAATTTCAGACAGCATTGGCAGTGAAAGAACAGAATGATTACAGGAGACAGGAGAAAATAAGGCAGATATTGGACAGGAGAGTGGCAGTGTGATATATGTGGATATTTTTGTTGCCGGTATAGGAAAGTGGTACGAATTCAGATGCGAAGAAACGGAAATAGTGAAGAATATTATAAAAGAAATATATCATACGGTGATGAATATAGAGTTTACAACTTGTACTAAGCTGGAAGAAAAAAATTTAGAGAGAGGAAAAGAGAGGCTAAAAGAAGAAAATTTATATTTGGCATGTATAGAGAGTAAGGTTGTGCTGAATCCCAATGTACGGTTAGAGGAATGTGTGGTGAACAATGGAAATAGATTAATACTTTTTTGACAGGTGTGATTTATAAATGCTGAAATTGGGAGCTGTATTAGATGGTAAATATAAAATAATATCTGTAATTGGACAGGGAGGGATGAGTACAGTATATCTGGCAAGACACCAACGGTTAAATAAGGAATGGGCAGTAAAAGAAATAAGCAGAGAATATTGTGAAAACTATGAAATGATAAGCAGACAATTAGTATTAGAAGCAGATATTCTAAAAAAATTAAATCATCCGGGTTTACCAAAGATTATTGATATCATAGAAAAAAAGGATGTTATCTGGATGGTCATGGAATTTATTGAAGGGAAGACATTAAAAGAAGTTCTGAAAGAAAGAGGAAGGATTCAGGAAACGGAAGTATTATCCTGGGGAAAACAGCTATGTGAGGTGCTGTCTTATCTGCATTCCAGAACTCCGCCGATTATTTATCGAGATTTAAAGCCAGATAATATCATATTAAAAAAAACAGGAAGACTGGTGCTGATTGATTTTGGAACGGCACGTGAATATTGTTATGAAAAGAATAGTACAGATACGACATATTTAGGAACCAGAGGATATGCGGCACCGGAACAGTACGGAGGAATGGGACAGACGGATGAGAGGACGGATATTTACTGTCTGGGAGCTACCATGTACCATCTGGTAACGGGAATGGATCCATCTGCACCGCCGTATGAGATTCGTCCGATTAAGCAGATTAATCCGGCATTATCAAGTGGTCTGGAAAAAATCATATTGAAATGTACGCAGAAAGAACCGGCGAATCGTTACCAGTCGTGTGCGGAACTTCTGTATGCACTGGAGCATTATACGGAGATAGATGATATTTACCGTAAAAAACAGAAGAGAAAAATGGTTGTATTCGGATTATCCGCAGTACTGACCATTGCCTCGGCGATTACGACAGTGGCGGCTTCGCAGGGTGCAAAGAAGGTATTAAGTGAAAACTATGATTATCTGATTCAGCAGGCCGATGATGCGACATTGACGCAGGATAAGAAGCAGGAGTTATATATAGAGGCGATTCAGACCGATGCTACCAGAACAGAAGCATATCTGAATCTTGTGGAGATGTATCTGGATTCGGATAAAGACGAGGAAACCGGAAGTTTTACAAGGGAAGAATCTTCGCAGATTACACAGTTAAAGGCGGGAATCGACAGTAAGAGTAATAAGGGCTATTCCAGTACCCAGAAGCCGCTGCAGGAGTTACAGACGAGGAATCCGGATGGATATGCAAGGGTGTGCTATGAGATAGGAATGGCATACTGGTATGATTACCAGGTAGAAAGTGACCGTTATAAGAATGCTGTGGAATGGTTCCAGAATGCGACCGGATATTCCGATACAGCAGCCATCTTTGTAGAGATTGGTCAGTGCAGGCAGAATATCAGCAAGTATGAAGGCCAGTCCAGAACAACGGATGTTACGAAAGAATATACGAATATGTGGCCAAGCCTTGTATCACTGGTAGAAAAGATTAATGACAGTAAGGATGAGGATACAAAGCGGCTGGTATGGAAAGAGATTGTAAATACCATTACCAATCAGGCGGCATATTTCATAGAAGTAGACAAAGATGAAATGCAGAATCTTTTACAGAAAATCAGTGATTCTGCGGAAGCAGAACTGACGGATGCATATGACTCTGTAAAGGGAGAATTACAGGATTTGATCTGTACGGAAGCAGATTATCAGGATGAGTCGTTTGAAAACAGCATGAAAAAGGCTATGAAGAGAGTGGAGGCAATCCGGAGCAGCGATGAGAAGAAAGCAGAAGCGGGAGGAAAAGAGAATGACATATAGCAATTATATGCTGATGTATTATATTGCATTGGCAGCAACCATAGTATTACTTCTGGTTACCGTACTGCTGTTCTTCGTGCTGAGGATTCCAAAGGCATTTAACGATTTGACCGGACGTACAGAAAGAAAGGCAATTAAGAGTATTAATGAACAGCGGGAGGCAGGAAAATTATCCCATGATACCGCAGGTGCGGAAACGGATCGTATGGGTATGCCGGCAACGGATAAAATATCGGAATCAGGAAGAATCCTGGACGAGAATCCTGCCAATACGGTAGTGACAGAGAAAATACAGACAGATACCCTGGCAGGAAGTGCAGAAACCACTGTATTACAGGATGGAAGCGGAGAAACTACGCTGTTGTCTGATAATACACAGGCAGGAGAAACAACACTTCTCCAGCCACAGATGAATCAGAGCAGTCCGCAGTACAGCGGAGAAACAACACTGCTTGATGAGAGCCAGAGACAGGAAGTATTTGGAAACGAAACCGCTCCACTGACCGGAGCAGATACAACAGCACAGGCAGAAGGATTTGTAAAGGAAATAGAGAATATTACTTTTATTCATACTGCTGAAATCGTGTTGTAAGCGGGCAGAAAAAATAAAAAGAAAGGAAACAGACGAAATGGAAATAAGTAAGAAGCTAAAACGGATTATTTCACTGGTGCTTGTATGGGTGATGTTTACCACCTGCATACCGGATAGTTTTATATCGGTAGTGCGTGCATATGCGGAAGAAGCATTAATGAAAAAGACTGCGGACGTAACATTGAAGTTCCAATGGAAAAACGCTGAAACAGATGCATATGCACAGGATCTGCGTTTCTATTTGTATGAGAAAACAGATGGTGGATATGTAGAAGCATCAAAGGCGGATGCCGATAGAGAGATAATATATGAATATGAGGAAACTGGAACAGATGCACCGGAATCCACAAAGACGGATGGCACAGACAAAGACGGTGACAGTGAAGAAAATGAATTGGCTGTGCAGGCAGAAAATGCCGGTCAGATAGCGATTCGCATTACAAAAAATCCGAATGAATGTACAGTAAAAATAACAGGTCTGGATTCAGACAAAGAGTATGCTTATGAAGTAAAAGATGAGACAGTGGGTACGGATAAAAAATTAAGATCTGTGTTCGCGAAGCTGAATACATCAGAAAATGAGCAGGAAATTCGACTGGCAGAGGATTACAGCAGCGAGGCAAAAGTAACTATTCAGGCATATATAGCATTGCCGGATGAATATAAGAAAGCAGAAGAAGTTATTACATGGAATATATATTCTGTAATCGGAGAAGGAGAAAACAGAACTCCGGGGAAATTATTATCTTTTGGTAAAGATAATAAGGTTACGGTAGTTAAAAGTAGTGTTAAAGATGTTAAGATTGAAGATATTACGGAAATATATTCAGAATATGCTGTAGAATTTGAAGGGGAAAATATAAACTCCGTATTTTATGTAGATTCATCTGATTTGAATGAGGAACAATATATATACACACTGGGAACGGAGAGTGAACCGAGAGAGTTAGATGCGATTGATTTAGAGGCTCCTGTTATTACTGCTTCACCAATAGAAGTAGAGAATGGAAATAAATTACTTACAGTTGATAATGATAACAGAATATACACTTATGCAAATCCAGGTGATGGAAATAAGATTACACGAACTTATACAATAACAGATGCAAACATAACACAGAACAATCTTTCTAAGAGTTCTTTTTTGGTTAATGGTGAGAAGACTACGGTAAGCTGGTCAGAAAATAATAACAATGGTAGTTTCAGTTGTGCTTATGACTTTACCGGGGAAGAAAATACAGTAAAAATTACATGTGCAGATAGTTATGGAAATGAGACAACGTATACAGAAACAGTGAGAATTATAACAACAGCACCGGTTGTTAATATAAGTTTCAGTGATTCAGGTTTGTACAGTAAAGATACAGGCGAGTATTACTATAACTCACGAACTGTTGCTATTACATTAGAATCCGGCTATGCAGAAGATGACCTGAGCGATTTAAAAACCGCCATTATAAAAGGCATAAAGGTAAAGGATTATAATGGAAATGATATTAGCTTAAGTTACGATAGTGATAAGAGTAAAGAAGAGACATTTTATGAAAACTATTTTACAATCACTGATATAAAAGAAAATAATAAGATTATCGGTTTTGAAGTAAGTTTTAATAAAGACTGTTTTTATGAAATGACTTTGGAATATACAGATAGAAGTAATAATACCTGTACGGCGTATAAGACGGCTCCTGATGAAAAACTTGTTTTTTACATAGATACGACGGCACCAGAGGTAACGGCAAAATTGACACTCAGAAACTATAAAGGTGAAAATAAGGTGTACAATTCACTGGGAGAAAATCCATATTATTCTACCGGATTACCTTTAGTGGAATCACAGCTTCAGCCTGCTAAAATCATGTTAGAAGCGAAGGACAACGGTTCAGGGGTAAATGCGGGATATTATTATGATTCAGAAACAATAATGACACCGGGCGATCTACAAAAGATACATATATCAGAATGGGTAGAATATACGAAAGAAGCAGATATCACGGAAGAAGGAAATCATTATATTTATTACAAAGTAGTAGATAATACAGGAAATGTGGGATATTATAATGGACTTGGATTTGTAATGGATAATACTGCACCGGTTATATCTATGTCTGTAAAAGATAAAACAGATAAAAATGCTTTTTGGAATGGAACTGAGGATGTATACACATCTGGAAAGGATGTAACTCTTAAAGTAGATATATCAGATGCAAATCTGGATACAAAAACAAAAAAGGTTACAATTACAAAAGATGGAAATATAGTTACAGATTACACAGTTGAGCAATCGGATAAAAATGAAGAAACCGCTTTTATAGAATTAGCAGGAGCAGATAAACAAACTCATAAATATGTGGTAACAGTCGAATGTACCGATGAGGCAGGAAATCCGGCAAGTTTAACGAAAACGATAATTATAGATAAGACTGCACCATGCGTTACCATTGATTTTAAGGCGGTAAATGGAAATGGATTAGATGTATCAGAAACAACAAATTATACATCAGTTGGCATTACCTTTACTTTGTCAGAAGAAGACTCCTATAGTGAGGACGGTTTTAAAACCGCAGTAGAAGCAGTATTTAAAAATGTTGAGAATGTAAAATTTCCAGAAGTTGCTAATAATGCTGATGGAACACACAGTATTTTTGTAAAATTAGAAAATGATGGAATTTATAAGTTAAATGGTTTCGAATATGAGGATAAATGTGGCAATAAAGTTGTTGTTGATAATTCAGACCAATTAAAAACATCATTTACGATCGATAATACTGCACCAAAAGGTGAGATAGGCATCTGGTTAAATAAAAACGAAAAAGCATCAGAAGCAGCTAAGAAAGATGCGTTGGTAGGAACCGAAGGAAGATTTAAATTAAGCAATATCACGGATAAAACTGCAGGAATTGTTTCAAATGAATTAGGTGCGTATATTGAATACAAATTAACCAATAGCAGTATAGAGCAGAAAAGTCTAGAAAATGTAACAGATTGGGATGTGGAGAATATTGAATCAGATAATTCAGTAAAAATTCAAGTACCTGATAAAGATGGACAGTATTATATTTATTTCAAAATAACAGATAAGGCAGGAAACTATTGTTATAAAGATGCTACCCTTGTAATAGATAGAACTGCTCCGGAAATAACGATGAATATCCCAGAGGCAATCCTTACCAAAGGAAATAACGAATTGGTTTATAATGATACTGTAGAAGTAAAAACTAACATTAGTGAAAGTAACATTAGCAGTAAAACAATTAAAATATTTAAAAATGGTGAGATTTGGGAAAAAGATACAGATATAAATGAATTATCAAAAACAATTACGTTAGAAGCTGTGAAGGATGAAAGCACAAAGTATGAGATTGTAATCGAATGTGAGGATAAAGCTGGAAATTCTTCGAGCCAAAGTAAAGTAATTATTATAGATAAAAAAGCTCCTGTTATTACAGAGAATTTTACAGGAAAACAAAAGAAGCAAGATAACACATATTATTATGAAGAAGCTGCATTGACAATAAGTATAAATGAAGCTAATTCTTTAAATAAGGATAAATTTTTAGAAGCAGTGACATCAAGTATTGCGAGTAGTAGCAAAAATGCAATGGAAATAGGAGAGTTATCAGAGAATGATAATAAAATAACAATTAATTTTAAAGGAGATGCAAAATATACTTTAAAAGTTATAGACTATACTGACGATTGTGGAAATAAAGCAACAGTAACAGTAACTCCTGAGATAACCGAGTTTACCATTGATAACACCTTACCAACAGCTTCATCATTCAGTGTAAGTACATTTAAAAATGGAAAAGGAGAAGAATCAGAAACAATTAAAGAATGGTCTCCTGAGAAGATACTGAGTGAGAGTATTATTGAAAATCCATATTATTCTTACACAGATCAGGATGGTAAATATGCAAGTTATACATTAGGCGGTATTTCGGATAACCTGAGTGGTATTCAGAAAGTAGAATATAATATAACCAGTACCATTTACACAGATGAGGAAAAGATTGGAACGCTTAAAGATTGGAAAGATGCAACAGCCGATGTAAAAGATAATAGTTTGAATATTAAGCTTGAAAAAGAAAAAGCAGGCATAAACTATATCTACTACAGATTAACCGATAATGCTGGAAACGTAAGATATTACAGTGGTGTGGGAATTGTTATTGATGTAACAGCTCCAAAGATAACATATACATATGTTAAAGAAAACAAAACAGACAATGAAAACAAAACATACGAGGAAAAAAAGCCAAAAATTTCTGAGCCAAAAACTTTTGAAACAAACGTTGTAGTAAAAATACAGGTAAAAGAGGTTAATTTAGAAAACACGACAGTCAAAGTTCAAAAAGATAATAATGCGGAAGTAAATTATGATAATTTGACTTGGAAGGGCGTTGACGATACGAGCGATACGAGAACTGCCGACTTAAAATTTGCAAGTACAAAGGAAGGAGAGCGTAACCAGTACACAATTACAACCAGTGTTACGGATAAGGCTGGTAATCAACAGGAACATACGGAAATTGTGATTATCGACAGAAAGTCACCAGAGATTACCCTGACAGCGGATAATATTGATAATAAAAAAGCCCCACATTACTATGATGGAGAAAGAAGTATTTTTGTTAAAATTGTAGAACAGGATTCGCTGGACAAAGGAGCATTTCGTGAAGCAATCGTTAAAGGAATTTCTGTAAAAGACATTACAGATAGTGTTATTACTGGTACAAAGCGGACAGATGCGGAGGGTACACAAGCTGTATCTATAGTGGATAAGAATAAAAAGGTCCTTTATACTATCAGTGAATGGAAAGAAGTTGATGAAAAAACTGGTGGTTATACAGTTACTTTTAAAGCGGATGCCATGTATACAGTTGATCTTTCCTATTCAGATTTATGCGGAAATCCGGCAAATGTAACGGCTGCAGATGATATAAGATCATTTGTTATAGACAGTCAGGCACCGGTTATAGAAGTCACATATAACGATAATAGTGAGAATAAAGTAAAAGACCATTATTATAAAGGTAACAGAGAAGCAACTGTAACCGTAAAAGATATCAGTCTGTTATATGCCAATACAGTTGAGAACACAGGCAAAGAGATAAAAGTCAGTGGTATTACAGAAACAGTAAGGGCAACGGATATAGCAGGAAATGAGGTGAAATCGCCGGTACAGACAGAAAACTGGGAACTGGATAATAGCACAAAAGTATTCAGTAAAAAAATAACATTCCAGGCAGATGCAATCTATACGTTTGGAGTATCCGGAACGGATATCTGCGGAAACAATTTAGAAGATGCAGATTATAAAGCAGCAGATGGAACATCCTTTGTGATTGATAGACAGGCACCGGTTATAGAAGTTACATATAACGATAATAGTGAGAATAAAGTAAAAGACCATTATTATAAAGGTAACAGAGAAGCAACCGTAACCGTAAAAGATATCAGTCTGTTATATGCCAATACAGTTGAGAACACAGGTAAAGAGATAAAAGTCAGTGGTATCACAGAAACAGTAACAGCAACGGATATCGAAGGAAAAGAAGTGACCAATCCGGTTCAGACAGATGCATGGGAACTGGATACAGAAAAGAATGTATTCAGCCAAAAGATAACATTCCAGGCAGATGCAATTTATACCTTTGAGGTAAATGGAACGGATATCTGTGAAAATACATCAGAGTATAAAGATGAGAAATCCGACATTACTTATAAAGCAGCAGATGGAACATCTTTCGTGATTGACAGACAGGCACCGGTTATAGAAGTCACATATAACGATAATAGTGAGAATAAAGAAAAAGACCATTATTATAAGGGCGACAGAAAAGCAACCGTAACCGTAAAAGATTTAAGCTGCATCTATGAAAATACGATTCAGAATGTTGCAGTTGGTGCAGATAACACAGGTATTACCGGGATTGGTTACAGCATAACTGCAAAAGATGAAAAAGACATTACAGTATCAGATAATAAATCAGGCTGGGTTAGCGATGGTAACTGGTCATATGACAGCGATAAACGCCAGTACACCAGAGATATTATATTTACAGGTGATGCAATTTATACCTTTGAGGTAAACGGAACGGATATCTGTGGAAATACATCAGAGTATAAAGATGAGAAATCCGATATTACTTATCAGGCAGCAGACGGAACATCCTTCGTGATTGATACACAGGCACCGGTCGTAACTATTGAATATAATGACAGCAGTAAATTACAGGATCATTATTATAGTGATACCAGAACAGCGACCATAAGCGTAAAGGATTTAAGTTATGTTTATGAGAACTGGATGGAAAAGCAGAATGATGCGGCAAAATCAGATGTAGAAACCGTATCAAAGCGCATGAATATCACTCTGACAGCAAAAGATGCAGCCGGAAATGATATAGATGCCGTTACAGAGAGCGGATGGAGCTTTGCAAATGGAACATACCGTTATGTCATTACCTATGGGGAAGCAGGCGGAAACAAAGTAGATGCAATCTTTACAAGTGCATTTAGCGGAAACGATATTTATACAAGGAGAGCTTCGATAAGCTATCAGGACAGCAAAGGAATTGTTGTAACAGATTATGAATCTTTCGTGATTGACAGGGAAGCACCGGTCGTAACGATTGAATATGATGACAGCAATAAATTACAGGATCATTATTACAGTGATACCAGAACAGCAGCTATAACGGTAAAAGATATAAGTTATGTCTATGAGAATCAGCAGGCTAAACAGGGTAAGGTAACAGAATCAGATGTATATACGGTAAGAAATCGTATGAATATCACACTGACGGCAAAGAATGCAGCCGGAAATGATATTACTGCCGTTACAGAGAGCGGATGGAATTTCGCAGATGGAGCATATCATTATGTGATTACCTATGGGGAAGCAGGCGGAAATAAAGTAGATGCAATCTTTACAAGTACATTTAGCGGAACTGATATTTATGGCAGGAGAACTTCGATAAGCTATCAGGACAGCGAAGAAAAGAACGTAGAAGATAGTGCTTCTTTCGTTATCGACAGGAAAGCACCGGTAATTACCGTTACTTATACGGACACCGGTAAATCAAAGGATCATTTTTACAATGCGGACAGAACGGCAGTGATAACCGTGGATGATTTGAGTTATGCATATGAGGATCAGAGACGTACAGCGAAGGATGTATTGACACCGCAGGAAAGAATAAATCTGGAGATTACGGCAAGAGACAGTCTGTTAAATGCATTAACCGGTGAAAAGGCGCAGAGTGAAAGCAACTGGAGTTTTGCAAATGGCAAGTATACAAAGACAATTACATTTGCAAATGAAGCAATCTATGATTTTGCAATATCAGGATCCGATATTTTTGCTCATACAACATTGGATGAAGCAGTAGGTTATAATACGACGGCAGATAATCATTCTTTCGTAGTAGATAAGACAGGACCTCAGGTGTCACTGGCATACAGCGATAGCAATAGGACATATTACAAGGGCAGCAGACAGGCGGTGCTGACACTGACAGATTTAAGTATGATTTATAATGACAGAATATTGTCAGGTACATCCTTATATCTGAATGATGCACAGACAGATGGCACGAAATCTGATTCTGTGAAGACAACCATTCGTTTGAGAAATGATGATGCAGCATCGGATTTGAATAATGCAGGAAATGCATATTATACGGATTCTGCATGGAGTCTGAGTGGAAATGTGTATACAAGAACCATTCTTTACACAGGGGAAGCTCATTATACCTTTGCGATTGCAGGAACGGATCGTTGCGGAAACACAGCAGACATTGCGTATAATGGTAATATGGATGCAGGAGAATTCTGGATTGATCTTACGAATCCGACGGCTCAGATCAGTTATGATAATAACAGTCAGACAAGAGAAATCGGCGGAAGAGGATATTTCAGGGGCTTAAGAACAGCAACGATTGTTATCACAGAAGGTATTAGTACTTTTGACAGCAGCAAAGTAAATATTAGCATTACAGCAAAAGATGCATCTGGAAATCCGGTAGAAGCACATACAACCATGAGCGGCTGGACAACCAGACAGCAGAGAGATACGGGAAGTGCAACCACACATACCCTGACAATCACTTATCCGGGCGATGCAAATTATGACTTTGGCATCAGCTACACGGACAAAGCAGGCAATGTGATGAATACCGTAGATACCGGTTCAAGTATGTCACCATATCACTTTACCGTAGATACAACCAGTCCATCCGGTTCTGTTACCGTAAGTGGTCTTGGCACATGGAATACACTGGTTTCTTACAGAACCTTTGGATTATGGTCAAGAACGGCAGTCGATATCGGTGCAGGATACCAGGATGCAACAAGTTCTGTTTATTCGGTGGAATATTATAAGACTGCCAGAACAACAGCAATGACCGTATCAGAATTAAATGCACTGGGCAGTTCAGAATGGACAGCATACAGTCCGTTTACCATTCGTCCGGATGATCAGTTTACGATTTATTTAAGAATCGAAGACCGTTCCGGAAATGTAACTTATGTAAGCTCGGATGGAGTAATTCTTGATATTACCGCACCGGATGTAGAAAGTATTGCACCGGAAATTACGGTAACACCGGTTCAGCAGCCGGTAAATGGTATTTATAATACCGATGTAACAGTAGATATTAAAGTAAGTGATCCGATCACAAATGGTACTTATTCCGGTCTGAAGAATGTGCATTATCAGGTATTGAACATGGGTAATGTAACGCAGGAAGGAGATCTGTATAACTTCAGTTATACAGGAGGAAGCCCGCTTCAGTCACAGTTAGTACAGCAGTGGACAGATCAGATTATTGTAGACAGAAACTTAAACAACAGCAATGACGTACAGATAGTAATCAGTGCACAGGATAATTCAGGAAATTATGCATCCGCATCAAATTCTGTAAAGATTGACGTAACACAGCCGCAGATAAACATTACTTATGATAATAATAATGGTGACACTTCATTTGGCGAGGCAACTTATTTCAAAGAAGACAGAACGGCAACGATTGAAATTACGGAAAGGAACTTCAATCCGGATGATGTGCAGATTACACTGACAAATGCAGACGGTGCAGTTCCTTCTATTACAGGATGGAGCAGTAGCACCGGTTCAGCAGCAAATGGTGATGAAAACGTATATACCACAACACTGACCTATTCCGCAGATGGCGATTATAACTTTGATATTACATATGCAGATATGGCAGGAAACCAGAATACAGCCACAGATTATGGCAGCTCACTGGCACCACAGGTATTTACCGTGGATAAGACATTACCGGTAATCAATGTAAGTTATGATAATAATGCAGCAACAAACGGTAATTATTACAGTGCGGCAAGAACAGCAACCATCAGCATTACAGAGCATAATTTTGAAACAGGCAGATTTACCATCACAACCACAGCAACAGATAATGGTGTATCAAAGACTGCACCGGGCATCAGCGGATGGACATCAAATGGCGATATCCATACGGCAACCGTATCATTTACCGATGATGCATATTATACCATCGGAATGTCATATACCGATATGGCAGGAAATCAGGCAGCAGCATTTACAGAGCAGAACTTCTATGTAGATAAAACCATGCCATATGTAACATTACAGGGAATCAGAAATAACTCTGCAAATAATGGTGAAACCATTGGATTTATATTAACCTGTACGGATACAAACTTCGATGTATTTGCACCTGTATTAACAGTGGCACGTCTGGTAGATGGACAGAATAAGGTAGAAACTTACAGCTTTGACCGGACAGTAAGTGTTGCAAATGGTATCCAGTATGTCATAGATAACCTTCCGACCGATGGTATCTATTCACTGGTATGCACCGTATATGATAAGGCAGGAAATGCATTCAACAAGATCATTTATCTGGATGATAATGGTCAGGAAGTTTCAGAAATGAATGTTACAGATGCGTCCGTAAGTCTGTTAGACTTCTCCGTAAACCGTGACGGTTCCGCATATAAATTAGATGATGCAACCGTGGCAATGCTTGGTTCTTACTATATCAGAGAAATAGGTGACAATATCGTTATCTATGAAACCAATGTAGATGATTTAACCGAGTATGTGGTAGAACTGAATGGAAAAGTGCTGGAAGAAAGTAAGGATTACACGGTAGAAAAGTCCGGTGGAAATGGAGAATGGTATGTAAAGAAATATATCATTAACAAAGATTTATTTGAAGAAGAGGGCGAATACAAGATTGTAATCCATACAAAAGACTCAGCAGAAAATGAAGCATACAGTGATATTAAAGGTGCAGAATTGTCCTTCGTAGTCGATAAGACAGCGCCGGAAATCACAGTTTCCGGTGTGGAAAACAATGGAAGATATCAGGTAGAAAGCCAGACGGTAACAGTTATTCCTACAGATGATGGTGGTAAACTGGAAACACTTGATATTTCTGTACTTGACAACAATGGAAATCCGGTGGAAGGATATCCGGTTGCCTATAAGGGCAGCACACTGACAGATGAGCTGGATAAAAACAATGGAAATATTACCTTTGCGATTCCGGAAGGAACAGGAATGAGTGTTGTTATTCATTGTTCCGATGTGGCAGGAAATGAGATGAAAGAACTGAAATACACGAATATCGTTGTATCTACCAGTGGATTGACCATCTTCCTTGCTAATAAACCATTATTCTATGGAACAGTAGGCGGTGTAGTAGCCGTAGTCGGTGGAGGAAGTGCAGTAATTATATTAAGAAGAAGAAAATTATCTGCAGGAACAAAGACTCAGGACGACAAATAAGGTAATTAAAACAAATTAAGATTATTTGAGAAATAGATATCCTAAACTTTGGACGGTAGAGGATGTCTATTTCTTTTTGTTATGATTATCTATGTAAGACAGTATCTCCTGTTCTGCCATTTTCTGATCCTGTGACAGCCTGGATACAGATAAAAATCATATTTGTCACAAATTGTCGAACCTGGCAATGTATGATAAATTATAAAAATAAAATAAAGTTTATAAAAATTAAGGAAAGGAAAAGCAGAAGGACATCGTAGGATGTTATTTTGATATATTTACAATGATTAGAAAATAGGAGGATTTTATATGTATTGTACAAAATGTGGCGGAGAGATACCAGAGGGAGCAATGTTTTGCACTTACTGCGGTCAGCCTGTACAGGGACAGAAAATGCAGCCGGCTATGAGATCTGTAAATAACGGTTATGTTGCCAAAAAGCCAAAGATCAGGATACCGGCAGTACCGATTGTACTGGGAATCATAGGAATTATAGCCATTATAGCGATTGTAAGTGTTGCAGGCATTAGCCAGTCGGGAACATCCAGAAGATCAGCTTCCCGGACAGAAAGTAATAAACTTAGTGCCAATATGAAAAAAACAGAAATATCAAAGGCTAAAGTAAATATAGACACATTGTATAAGGCATATGTCGTAGTATTAAGCAGCCCGGAATTTAACAGTGATAAAGACATATGGGGGAGCGTAAATTATGGTGTAATAGATGACGAGATTGATATATATGAAGCAGCTGATTTTGGAGGACCGGAGAGTTTTCTGGATCAGGTAGCGGAATATGTGGGAAGTGACACAATACAGATGCCGTCTATTTATGAAGATGCCACAGTACATATACAAATAGATAGAGATATAAGCAAGAAAAATCGTGTGTCCGTATCTGTTTATACAGATGATGAAGAGTGCAATTTTTCAATAGCTTTATAAAAATAGTATTTATGGAAGAAAAAGGAGGAAATGAATATGTTTTGTCCAAATTGTGGAACAGAAAATGAAAATGATGCAAAGGTCTGCCAGTCCTGTGGACAGGAACTGCAGACAGAGAATCAACAGCAAGTATATGGAAATCAACAGCAGGCATACGGAAGCCAGCAGCAGATGTATGGAAATCAACCGCCGGTGTATGGAAACCAGCCACCAATATATGGAAATCAGCCGCCGGTGTATTATAACCAGCCGCCGATGAATAATCAGGTGCCGGAAGAATACCGCCCAATCGGTATGTGGGGGTATTTTGGATATGAATTGTTATTCATGATACCTATCGTCGGTCTGATTATGGTATTGATATTTTCATTTGGTGGGACAGCGAATAAGAATTTAAAGAATTTTGCAAGATCACAGTTTTGTATATGGATTGTTATTGCCGTATTAGCGGTTATCGCATTTTCTTTTGGCTTATTTGCACCGGCATTACTGGGAAATGGCGGACCGGGATTTACAAGTACCCATTATTATCCATATTATTAAGGTCAGGGCAGTGTTATGTAACACTGCCATTTTTTTGACTATGTGACGGACTGGATGCAGAGAAAAATCATATTTGTCACAAATTGAAAAAGTAAAAAAAGTGTGATAATTTAGTGAACAAAGAATAATTTTTTGAGAAAAGGAGAAAAATGAAGAAATACATAGCGGCATTTTTCGTATGTGTGGCGGCACTGGTGATTGCAGGAGTATTACTGCAGAATCAGGCAGATATTGATCGCAGCAGCGGGGAGCAGGACACGAAAAAGGCTGAGAGAATAACAACGGAAAATAAGGAAGAAAGCAGGGAGAGTGAAACAGGGATAAGCCAGGTTTCGGAAGATAAATCGGAAGAAACAGAAGCAGAAGTGACGGAAGAACCGGGAGAACTGCAGAAAACAACGGAACCGGTAACGGAAGAACGGACGGAGAAAGCCTCTGAACGAAAGATACAGCCGGCGAACCGGACACCGGTCAGTGTGGCAGAGGTACAGGCACAGCGGAATACCGCAGACAGTATCAATGTCAGCTGGACGAATGAAATGGATGGCTGTGTCAGCCGGTATGTGGTTCAGAAAAGAAAGGCAATGCGGAATGAAAATGCTGTGGAATGGACGGAGGTTGCCCGGGTAGATGCCGGCTTGGCAGAACAGACAGATGGTCAGTACATGATTACGGATGTTCTTGCTTCGGATCAGCCGGTCAGATATGAATACCGCGTACAGGTGGAAGTGAAGGATGAGAAACAGTATGAACCGCAGGACGGTGGAAGTGTGCTGGCATCCAATATCATGATTTGCATTGATCCGGGACATTATGCCGGAAAGAATGAAGTGACGGGAAGTGAATCCTACGGATATGCGGAAGGCGATTTTACATTGAAAGTTGCTACGGCTTTGAAGTCGGATCTCAAAGAAATATATGGGATTGATTCTTATATGACAAGGACAACCGGAACGATTACACTGGGCGGTTATACGAATCTGAATCTGGATCGGGCGCATATTTCATTAAGGGGAGAATATGCCGCAGAGCGGGACAGTACGCTTTTCCTTTCGATTCATACGAATGCAAATGAGGAAAATGCAAATGGCTATGACACCTGCCTGCAGCCGGTTTCCATCAATAAGTCACTGGTATTTGTAAATATGGTGGCGAAGAAGTCGGATACCATACTGAGTGTCAGTAATGCGATTGGTACAGGACTTACCAGAGTGAATTATGACATGGGTTTAAGCACCGTTGGAGAGTTCCGGACTGCGACAGCGGATACGGTTCTGGAATGGACAAAGGCATACAATGACAGTCTGAATACGGGTGGAACTGTGGTATGCCGCACAGACGGGAAGGAAGATTATTATGGGGTATTAAGAGGTGCATCATCGGTAGGAATTCCGGGACTGATAGTAGAACACGGAATGCATACCATACCGGAGGTGCGTAAGGCTGCACTGGGCGATCTGGCAGAGCAGTGGGCGGATGCGGATGCATATGGCATTGCATATGGATTTGGATTTGCCGGAGAAAAATAAAAGAGAGGAGAAGAAAGGTCATGTTCTGTAGAAATTGTGGAAAAGAACTGGAAGACGGAAGTATGTTCTGTGGAAATTGCGGTGCAAAACTGACACAGGGGATCTATCCGTACAATGAAGAATCGGTTGAAATGCCGGATCAGAATATGGAAAATACAGAAAATACACCGCGGAAAAGTCCGGTCGGAAAGATTGTGGCAGGAGTGGTAATTGCAGTGCTGGCAGTCTGCATCGGTGTGGGAGCATTCCTGGGCATACGCGTAAATACGTATCAGTCAAAGTATAAGAAACTGACGAAGAATATTACGGAGTATGCGATTGATGCCTGCACAGATGAGATGAATGATCTCGCAAAAGACTGGAAGAAAACAGGTTTCTTAAGCTTTAAAGACAAGCAGGATTTGCTGGACAGCCTGCAGGAAGTATGTGATTCCGCAGAGGAGTCCGCACAATGGCTGGAGGATGCACAGGAGCAGATAAAGGAGGCCATTGATGCAAAGGAAGATTATAATCTGCTGGAAGACTATAAAGATTATGAAGCTATTTTAGATGAGTGCAAGGCAGCATTGGAAGCAAAGAATATCGAAAAGGGAAAGGAACTGCTGGCAGATGTGGACAGTGAATTTGAATCCCTGAAAAAAGAAACGAAAGATTATGTGGATGGGAAGCTGGACGAATACAATGGAGCGGATCTTACCCTTGCGGATGCAGATGATAAGTCGGCGATTACAGATGGAATCAAGAAAATCAAAGAGTTACAGCAAAAAGAAAATTATAAAGATATGAAAGATCTCTTTGACAATTTAGACGAGCTGGCATATCAGTATATGAAACCAAAAAAGGCATTAAATGTACAGATTCAGCAGGTAGATGCGTCAGCATATCCAAATATCAAACTATATCTGCAAATTGAGGATCAGATATCTGGAGAAGTACCTGCTGCGCTTGATAATACACTGTTTTTCATCCGGAAACAGGATGCCAGTGCAAATTATATCAAACAGGAAGTAAAGAAAGTATCGCAGTTAAATGAAACGGAAGCACTGAATATCGAGATGGTTGCCGATGTAAGCGGAAGTATGATGGGACAGCCACTGATGGAAGCACAGAATATTATGTCGAATTTCGTATCCAGTGTACAGTTTGCTGCGGGTGACAAAGTAGAACTGATTTCATTTAGTACAGGGGTCACACTGGAAGAAGAATTTAGTAATTCTTCAACATCACTGATTAGTAAGATAAATGGACTCAAGACAGGGAATCTGACCAGTCTGTATGATGCATTATATGCATCTGTCAGCAGAGTGGCTGCACAGTCGGGTGCAAAATGTGTCATTGCATTTACGGACGGGCAGGATAATCACAGTTCCTGCAGCAGTTCGGATGTAATCAGTACGGCACAGAGATACCATGTACCGATTTTCATTATCGGCATTGGAACATCGAATTACTCCGAAGCCAGCAATATCGCAAAGCAGACCGGAGGAGCATATTATAACATTAATACCGTTACATCCATGTCAGATATTTATAAAGAGATTTACAAGCAGGAGAAGGAACTGTATCTCGTGGAATTTGAGGATACTACGGGAAGCATTATGGATACCGCCAATATTCTGGTTGGATATCATTCTGCATTATACGGAGGAGAAAACACTTACAGCTACACACCGAATGTATTAATGAGTGTTTCGGGAAGTGGTCTGTACAATGATGGACCGGAAGCAGTTGTGGAGGGATACATGAGAGGATTTGACGATGCCATGACATATTCGGATTTCTCTTATATATCAAATTATCTGAAAGTGGACAGTCCGATTTATAATGAACAGATTGAATATGTAAAGAGGAATATCACGGAATTACTTGATACATATGAAATTGTTTCAACCGTCTATAATGGCAGCGATGAATGTGCCATCACCACGAGGGAAACCTACTATGTACAGAAAGCAGGTGAGCCGCTTGAGTTAATGACGCAGCAGTGTACCTACCGTGTGATAAGGGAAAATGGAAGCTGGAAGATGACGGAATTCATAGGAGATATTGATATTATCTCCAGAGTAAACCAGTAAATAATTAGGTAATTGCGAAACACTTAAATTTTTGTAAATGCATATGCAAATGAAACATTACACGAAGGCACGCTCCCGCTACATTCGGCTAGTAGCGGTACTAAGATGCTAAAATACAGCATCCAAGTACCGACTGCCTCATAGTACCTTCTTAGTAATTGTTCAATTTGCATATACAATAAAGATAAGTTATGAGTTTCGCAATTAACTACCAGTAAATAATATAACAAAGGAGAGAAGAGAGATATGTTTTGTCAGAATTGTGGTCAGGAGATACCTGACGATAGCCGTTTCTGTGATTACTGCGGACAGCCGCAGCAGGTGTATGACGGGCAGGGAACAGGAGAACAGCAGGGATATGGACCGTATGGAGAACCGCCTGTGAATTATGATACACAGGGATATGGAAATCAGCCTGTGTATGGCACAGAGCCAAAGAGGAACAGTGGAAAAATGATAGGAATAATTGCATGCCTGCTGGCAGCAGTTGTGATTATCGTGATTTTGCGAGCATGTTTTGGCGGAAAACCGACAACTCCGCTGAACAATATACAGAAGATTATCAATAAGCAGGAAACGGATATCACAAAGATTGTAGATGCCACTACACCGGGCTTTGTATCGGATGCTTATAAGGATATGCTCAAGGTATTAAAGGGAAATAAGCAGTATAAGAAAGAGATGAAAGAGATTTTAAAGAACAGCGAAGACCAGATGGATGATTTATGGGCTAATATGTTTGACCATTATGAAGATAAGTATGGAAAAAATGTAAAGATTTCTTATAAGGTTAAAAAGAAAGAAAAACTGACAAAGGATGAGAAGAAGTCTATCTCAGAAGGATATGCTGCATTTGCGGATTTATCTTCCGGAGTAACTGCCTGCATTGAAAATCTGGACAAATGTACGGAATTAAGTGATAAGGAAATAAACAAACTTGTTAAAATTGTCGAGAAACTGGAAAAGAAACTGGAGAAGATAAAAGTCACGGACGGATATCTTATGACGGTGGATGTGATAACAAAGGGAAAGGACGATGATGACAGCGAGAAGGTTGATATAGTGGTTATCAAAGTGGACGGAGACTGGACCATTGACTATCTGTCAACCTATCTGATCAATGATTCGGACTATGATCTGGATGAAGTGGATGAAGCAGTAGATCAAATGGAATTAAAGACCATAAATGCGCAGATGAAGCTTGCAGCAAAGGCAATGAAGGAAGCAGATGAAGATTTAATTGAATACTTTGCAGATTCCTTTGATAATTATTTCTATTAATCAGAAGGAGGAGATTTTAAATGAATAAAAAGATGCACGCATTGGGTGTGGCTATAATCGCAGCGATTGTGTACCTGCTCGTTTTCATACTGGCATTTACACCGGTTATTACAACCCGTGGCACTCAGAAACTTGGAATTATAAGTGGCAGGATATTATTGAATACTGCAGATCTGGATGAGGATGATTATGACGATCTGAGGGAGGATTTGGAAGATGATATTGCAGATGTGGATGATGCCAGCATAGTATCACTGGTTAAAATATGCAAGTATTATGTGCAGTACAGTGATAGTCTGTATGAATCAGGAGTATCATCGTTTATGCTCATATTTGTATTCCTGGCATTACTGCTGTTTGCAGAATGTCTGCTGGTACTCTGCAGTGCAGTATTTCTGATACAGGCAATCGTGGCAGTCATTAAAAGAGATGAAACGGAGAACAGTTTCTGTCAGAACTGCTGTGTGTTACTCGGATTCTGGCTGCTGGAATGTTTTATAGTGGATATCTGGGATAAATCAGATGTCTGGAAAATGAATTATACTGGAACGCATAAGGCAATCGCGGTTATTCTTATGATTGCAGTGATTTTATGTGTGGGAAATGCATTAATACGGGCATTGACAGGACAGAATAAGAAATTATTCCCGGCACACATTGCATCCCTGGTTTTCCTTGTCATAGCAGTTGCAGGATGTTTTGTAATGCGAATGGATGCGTTTAATATTGAGCAGAAGATGGAAGTTACATATTACGATAGCCGGGGATATGAAGATAATAATTATGATGACAGGGAAGATGAAGATGTGTCACTTGCCAATGTTACAAAGAATACGATATTTACGATTACAGATGAGGCGGTTAATATAGGCACTAAGGTTGCAAATAATTCCAGTGTGGCAAAAACCAATGTCCTGACGAAATATACAGGTGGTGTGGTTAATTTCGGTGTATGTGCATTGATTATTCTGGTACTGGTAATTGTACTGCTCTTCTTAAATATTGGCAGTGTCAGAACTTTTGCAGCAGGCATCTGTGCGGACAGCTCCCATATGATAAAGCAGATAGTGGTCAGTGTGTTATCCGTGATTATACTGGTCGCAGTTTATATTCTGTTAAATCATGCGTATAGCGGACTGGAAGATACCGTTTCTAAATTCTGTACATCAGCAAAGGAAAAATATGATAGTACTTATGAGGCGGATTTATCCTTTGATATTACCATGAAGTTTGGATTTATTCTGATGATCGTTCTGCAGGTTGCCTATGTAATCGGTGCGGTTCTTCAGAATATCCTGCTTGGCATGGCAAAGCAGAATGTACCACAGCCGGAAATCGGGCAGAACTACGGTTATTACAATAATGCCGGAAATAATATGAACCCGGGAATGAATTACGGAAATAATAATGTAAATCCGGGAATGAATTACGGAAACAATAATGTAAATCCGGGAATGAATTATGGAAACAATAATGTAAATCCGGGAATGAATTATGGAAATAATAATGTAAATGCTGGTATGAACTATGAAAATAATGACGGCTGCAATGAAACGGTGCAGAACCCGGATGCATATGCACAACAGCAGTATGCCGAACAGACGACGGCTGCAGCAGGCGAAGAAGTCCAGAAGATATGTCCGAATTGTGGAACGGCAAATAATCCGGAAAATAAATTCTGCAGAAAATGCGGCAGTCAGCTGGGATAAGGAGATGCGAATGAAGAAAAGCAGATTTTGGGCGGCAGGATTCCTCATGGCGGGAATCCTTGCGGTCAGTACAGGCAGCCGGGCAATGGCGAATGAACTGGTAACAGGGGATAAGGACTATGGAATGAACGGGCAGATGGTGTCCAATGATGGCTGGGCTTCCAGTCTGAACGGTCAGTTCCTGATTCAGGAAGGGCAGACGGTCAGCTTTCATTTTGACTCTCATAGTTTAGATGATTCAAGTCCGGTATTTGGCTGGGTGGCAGAAGTTACGGATAATGAGAATTATTTCACAATCACACAGGGAGCAACCTGCTGGTTCGCACCGGATGGAACGGACTGGAAAAAAGGGTTTGATAACGGAAAAAACTCATGGGATATTCAGAAGAGCTGGTCTGATAATGAAAGTTGGGCTAGTTTGGGAGTGAAATTAGCAGATGGTACTGTGGATTTGGAAGTAACGCGTGCAGGGCAGCAGATTATTTTTGACTCCGTTACCCAGAGCAATGACGGCAGAATTTATACCCAGAAGGTAACTGCCACGTTTCAAAGTGCAGTTCAGGGAGATTTGTATATCCAGCTGGGTGTAGATCATGGAAGTATGACTTTGTATAACGTAAAGTACAGCGGAAATACTGCACAGGCAACCACGAAGGAAACAACGACAAAGGAAACAACCACAAAAGAGACTACGACAAAGAAGGAAGAAACAACAAAGAAAAAAGAAGAAGCAACGACTAAGAAATCAGCATCAAAGGAAGGAACAACCACGAAGAAGTCTGATACAAAAGATTCTGATAAAAGTACATCATCAGCAGATAAGAATCTGTCCGTCAGTCTGACAACAAACAGGGAAGAATATGATGCGGACGATACGATTCGGATGGAAGTATCTATTAAGAATATTTCTGACAGTGATATAAAGAATCTTGCATGGAAGGCAGTTGTACCATCCAATATGACTGTAAAGTATCAGGATGATGCAGAGTATTTCCGTCTGGATAAGGGAGAAACCCTGACGACGAAGGTAAAGGTGTATTCCGATGAAGACTCAAAGACAGATGAGGACACGGAAAATACGTTTCCGGTTATTCTTCTGATTGGCGGCGGCATTGCAATAGTTGTCATCATTGCAGTTATTATTCTGATTATCATTAAGAAACATAATAAAAAGAAGAGAAATAATAATCAGTTCATTTCTTATCTCTTAATCTTTGCATTGCTGGGAGCTGCGATACCATCCTTCTCCGTTCAGGCAATGTCAGCAGTTGAGAAAGAAACGACAGGCAGGACAAAGACCCATACAGCAACGGCTTCCCAGACCGTAAAAGTCGATGGAAAAGATGTGGAACTGGCTGTTGAGATAACTTATGAAACCACAATGGCACAGCTGGATGAAAGTACGAATATGACATTGACGTATCAGTTCTGGGAAGATGGACCGATTGTAGATACCATGTTAGAGGACTGGTCCGAGAAACATCCGAATATCACAATAAAGCCAATTGAAGTATTAGCATCTGATAATAATCAGGCTCTGCTTGCTTATATGGGAACCAGCAATATGCCGGATATTTTCTGGATTCTCGGTTCACCGGATTTTGCTCTGACGAATGAGCTGCTTATGAATATCACAGGTATGTGGGATGCGGATGAAGATACGATGGATGTAATCGGCGGAATCAATGAATATGAATTAGGCTATTTTGGAACAGATAAAAGATGGGCATTCCCGGTTAAATTCTATCCTTATGCAGCATGGCTGAATATGAATTCATTCCTTCAGAACAGTATAGATATGCCGTCAACGGACTGGACATTTGAAGAGATGGAAGATTATGTAGAGAAATGTACGTCAGGCGACGGACAAAACTGGGGAATATACGAAGGATATTTATCCGTTGTGGACTGGTATCCGATTGCTTCTGATTCTGACTCAATGGGAATGTTCGGATGGAATGGAAAAGAATTCGATCTGACAAACTGGGCAGAGGGACTGGAGATAAAAAAAGACTGGATTGATAATGGATATAAAGCACCTGCAATAATAGACGGAACAGGGATTGTTTATCCGCAGGATGAAGGCAGGGTAGCCATGGTATTGAATGACTGGATTTGTTGGGAACGTTACTGGGATCAGTCAGATATGTATGCAAAACAGATATATTATGTACCATATGTACTTCCGCATACAGAAGATAATATGAAATCAAAAGTTAATTTTGCACTTATGCATTTCGGTGGAATCTGTGAAGAAACAGAGCATCCGAGAGAAGCTTATGAAGCTTTGAAATATTTTACATGGAGTGCGGATGGATGGAAATATAAGCTTGCACACAAAGATGAGATAGAAGCGGTAGGAACGGATTCTGATAAATCTTCTGTGTCAGGATTAAAACCTGTAGTAGTTGGAGATTGTCCGATTACACTGGATCAAAGCATATGGAAAACATATGAGAAACAATTCCCGACTACGGTTGCCAGAGGTGATATCGAAGGACAGAGCACTTATGGCATCGACAGAAGTACATATTTTGATGCATTTCTTGATAATGTAAAGACGGCAGAATGGACATGCGGTGTAAGGCAGCAGCTGTTAGGCACAGGAGATTTCCTGAATAATGTATATAACTCAGACGAATCGGAACTGAATTATAATGGCTATGATAATATAGAAGATGCAGTCATAAAAGGCGGGGAAGATCCGGATGATTATGTAAGTGGTTTAACCGAGTTAATCAACCAGTATCATGACGATATGGTCAAACTGTGTCAGTAGACACGGAGCATAGGTAATTGCGAAATACTTAAATTTTTGTAAATGCATATGCAAATGAAACATTACACGAAGGCACGCTTTCGCTACATTCGGCTATGGCACTAGGGAATCTTCCCGGTTTACCGGGTCCCTCCCTAGTGCGTGGGTAGCGGTACTAAGATGCTAAAATACAGCATCTAAGTGCCGACCGCCTCATAGTACCTTCTTAGTAATTGTTTGATTTGCATATACAATAAAGATAAATTATGAGTTTCGCAATTAACTAAGACACGGAGCAGTACGAAAGGAGAAAGGGTATGGGTATGACATGTCCGAATTGTGGTGCTGAGAATGAAAATGGTTCCGCATTCTGTGTGGTATGCGGAAGCAGACTGGATGTACAGGATACTGTATCACAGGGATATCAGGAACCGGAAGGATATCAGCAGCAGACACAATATGAGTATCAGGAACAAACAGAATATCAGCAACAGCAGAATCAGCAGCAGGCAGAATATCAGCAACAGCAGAATCAGCAGCAAGCAGAATACCAGCAGCCGAATAATAATCCGGGGCGTAAGGATGTAAATCCGGGGTATCTTCCAAAATCAGATCCGATTTTTCTGAAACTGGGAAATGGACTGGATGCGGAAGATGAATATGTTGTGGCGACATTGAGCAATGGAGTGGTAAGAAATCTTATGACAGGTGACGGTGTCATGTCGGAGTCAATATTTGTGACAAACCGTAGGTTGTATTATAATTATAACAGTGGTATCTTTACAAAGGACAGAGTAAGTGAGAGAGTGGATATTAAGGATATTACCGGAACAAAAGTCAGAGCATTTAGTCCTAATTTATTACTGGTGCTTGCTGTAATAGCTATAATTGGAACAATGTTTTTTGGCGGACAGGTTGTCATTATAATTGGAATACCAGCAGCAGTAGTATTTCTGATTATCTGGGCGGCATCAAGAAAACAGGAGTTGCTGATACAATATGCCGGTGGACACATTGCTATGAATGTACAGGGTTATAGCCGTAAGCAGGTGTTGAAATTCCAGAGCATTATTCATGCACTGAAGGATCAGGTAGAGAAATAGAAAGGCAGTATTATAAAATACAGGATTTGGTCTTGATTTTTGAGCAGATGCATATTATAATAATGTCAGGCGCAGAACGTGCCGGAAATAAAGTAAACCATTATGTACAGAAAGAGCATCCAAGACTGGGAAAATATTGGATGCCCTTTTGCTGTACCTATTTATTTTTTGCTGTCAGTTTTATCTCTGTCTAAAATCTTACATATGTAATAGGTCACTATGCCAGCTGCAACAGAGATGATAAAGGAAATAAAGTATTCCACTATGTACACCTCCCTTCTGTGTCAGTATAGGGAGCGACAGCAGAAATAGTATATCATATTCCGCCAGGTTCGACAATATTCATCTTTGATTGTTATACTGGATTTAAAGCGAGAACTGTGAAAATATAATAATTAATATTGATTTTTAAATAAATATATATTATAATAATGTTTGATAAAAGAAAACATTGTTATACAAAAGTAACATAGAAAGGGCATCCAAGAATGGCAGAGTATTGGATGTCCTTTTTTTGTGTTTAGAAGTAATTTTTGTGATTGACAATTTTTCTAATTGTGCTATAATGATGATACGGAAAAATAAAAAATGCAAAAAACGTACCACTTAAGAAAGAGAGGTAAAGCATGAATGGCATGAATGAAGAAAAATAGGGCACCTGGCAAAGCTTCCTATTGATGCGATTGATGAAGAGGTATCAGCGGAACCAAATGTTTATTGTTCTGAATCAGAACTCAGTGAGATGTTAAAAGACTTAAGAAGAGCTGTTGACGAAAGGAATTATCAACCACAGGCTCCCACAGAAGAGAATCCTGCACTATCGGATGACTATATATTTGATTCAGAGGATGAGAATATAATTTTAAAAGATTTGAAAGAAGCTAATTTTGTAGGAAAGATAAAAGATGTTGGAAAAGGTGCTAAGAAGAGGTTAGAAAAGGGATTGCCGCAAGAATATTTATATGTATTTAAATATCCCTGTGAATTGAGAAGAAGAGATGCTGATGATAGTGGCATTGTTAAAGAGAAATTGATAATTTATATTAAAATTAATAATAGGAAAATACCATATAAGAAAGTTTTTATTGTATCATTTCATAAGAATAGAGTAAAATAGGAATATTAACAGCATATGGAAGTGTTTCCATATGCTGGATACCACATATATATAAAACATAAAGATAAGTAAACCAGAAAAGAAAGTAAAACAAAAAATGAAAGAAGTAGGTGGAATTATGAATGACAAGAATTTAGCTTACTGCAGCGAATGTGAAGATTTAGTGGAATTTACAGAAAAAGAAGAAGTAATTGAAGAAACTTATAAAGGAGAATCTGTTAAATTTATTTTTAAAGTAGGTCGTTGTAAGGAGTGCGGACATGAAGTTGCAACAGATCTGGATTATAATACAAGAAGATCATTAGAGAAGATAGAAGCATATAAGAAATTAAAAGGGATTATTTTAGAACAGGAAATAGCTGAAATTTTAGAAAAATATGATGTTGGAAAAGAAGCACTGGCGGATATTGCAGGGTTTGGCAAGGCAACGATAAAAAGGTATTTTGAAGGATATATTCCTGCCAGACAGTATTCGGATACATTACATGAGTTTTTAAATAATGAAGAGGAATTTTATAATAAAGTAGAAGAGAATAAATATAAGTTAAAAGAAAATGCTTATAGAAAGCTTATGGTCAGATATTCTGCGTTGAAAGAGATTTCAGATTCTAAAATTAATCAGGTAGCTAATTATATTATTACAAGACTGGGGGAGGTTACGCCACTGGCATTGGAGAAATTATTAGGTTTTTCTAATGGAGTTAATTATGCATTAAATGGAGAAAAATTATTATCGGAAGAATGTCAGGCATGGCAGCATGGATATGTATATCCGGAGATATATAATAAATACAAAAAATATAAATTTAATCCGATTGACAGTGGAATAAAAAGTACACATGGATGTATGCTGTCAAAACTCTCACAAGATGAGATGCAGGCAATAGATTTGGTAATAAAAACATTTGGAATTTATTCTCCTAAGACACTTGAATTGATAAGCCATTCTCAGGATCCGTGGATTGAGAAAAGGATTGGATACAGAGATGACGAACCTGGAAATGAAGTGATAGATGAAAATTCATTAAAAAATTACTTTATAAAGAATCGATTAAATTCAGAAGAAAATATTATGTCGTATATCATGGATGTATTAAAAAAATAAACAGGTCGTACAACGGAAGAGAAAAAACCACCCTGTCACATCTTGCATTTATTACTTCATCTTGCTAAAATTTAATAGAATTATCAAAAATTCAAAAAATAAAATTAAATTACAATCAAGGAGGAAACGAAGATGAAGAAAAGAAGTATTTCTTTACTGGCAGGTCTGTGTATGCTGACATCCACACTTGTTCCGCTGAATCTGTATACAGCTTCTGTATCAGCAGCACCGGCAGCGAGTCTTGCAGAAAGCACAGCCACAGATGCTGACAGGGACTCTCTCGAAGGAAAGTATGTGAATATCGCACTTGTAGTAGATACCACAGGTTCTATGTACAGTGATATTCAGGCTGTAAGAGAGAATTTAAGTGAATTTGTACAGAAGATTAAGGATAGCGGAGCGAAGCCGAGAATTTCCCTGATCGATTACAAGGACGTGCAGATTGATGAGCCGACCACACTGCACAAGGCAAAAGACTATAGTGTATGGTTTGATGAGAGTCAGATTGATGAATTAAAGGTTCAGATTGGAAATCTTGAAGCAGACGGCGGCGGTGATACACCGGAAAGTCTGGTTGATGCACTGGGATTTGTAGTAAATGATAAAGTAATGACATGGAATGACTATGCTGCAAAATTTGCCATCGTTGTAACAGATGCAGGTTATAATGAAACAAACCAGTGGGGCTATGCAGGCATGGCTGATGTCATTGATGAGTTAAAGGCAAAAGGCATCCGTACTACTGTGGTTACCCATAAAGGCTACACAACTAATACATGGGATGATAAGACCGGTGGTTATTTAAGAGATGACAGAGATATTCTTTTAGAGGATGAATACAAAGATCTGACAGAGAAAACAGATGGAAAGATTATCGACCTGACCACTGATTTCGCTGCTGAATTAAATGAATATGCTTCTGAAATCATTGCAAAGACAGCAGGAACAGAAGTTCCGGATGATTATGTAGGTGTTACAGGTGTCGAGCTTGGCGATGATGTATCCATTCCGACAGACAGTGTATACAACTATCCGGTAACCGTAAAACCGGTAAATGCTACCAACAAGGTGATTTACTGGAGTGTTGAGGACGAGAGTATTGCAACCATCAATACCGAACTCACGGATGAGAAACACTGTGTAGTAAACGCACTGAAGCCTGGTACAACAAAATTAATCGCAAAATCAGCAGATGGCGGTTATACAGCATACTTTACAATTACCATCGCTGATGTAGTAAGTAAAGATGATTCTTCCGTTACTACAAAGGTGGACAAGGTAGTAGATATTTTATCAGACACAGAGTCAAAGACAACAAAGGCAGTATTGAGATCTTCAGAGGACAAGACTGAAATCGATGCAGACACCTTAAAAGATATCTTCGTTGCTACAAAGGATAATAACAAAGAGATGGAATTCAACTTTGTAGATGAAGAGGGCGATGACCTTTACAGCTGGACATTCAAGGGCGAGAACATCACAGATACTTCAAAGACAATCACAACATTTAAGATTAATCCAGATGCAGCAAGCAAGGATCTCGAAGGAAAAGATGCGGATGCAGTTAAGAAAGTAGAAGAAGGTCTTGCAGCAGTAAAGGCGGCAGAAGATTCTGAGATTATTCACTTCAGACATGAAGGAGAACTTCCGGGTAAAGCTGAAATCAAAGTAAAAGTCGGATTTGACGATGCTGACGACATGGGATTATATTATTTTAATCCGGAAACAGGAAAATTTGAACTTGTAAATGCAAAGGTTATCGTAAAAGACGGTTATGCTACATTTGAAATTGAGCATTGCTCTGATTATGTACTTTCCAAAGTTGATTTAACAAAGACTGCGGAAACAGAAACAAAAGCAACAGAAACCGTTGCAGGTGCGGAAGAAACAAAGGCTGAAACAACTACAGCAGCAAAGGATGCATCCATCCCTAAGACAGGTGATAATGCGGCACCGGCAGCAGCAGCTCTGGCAGCAGTTATGTCCGCAGCAGCAGGTGCTGTAGCATTTTCAAGAAAGAAAAATGCCAAATAATCAATTCAGAAATATTTTTCGGTGAAATTATTACCCTGTCGAATATGGCAGGGTAATTTTTTATTTCTTTTCCGCACAACACCTTGTCAACTTCACGGGATTATGCTAAAATTTAACAGTCATTGATCGGAAAGACAACCATCCGGGGTATATTTCCCCGGCAATATAGATTTAGGAGGATTTTAAAATGGCATCAGATAAGAAAGTCGAAGCAATTACGTCCATGGATGTTGATTTTGCCCAGTGGTATACCGATGTGGTAAAAAAAGCAGAACTGATGGATTATTCCAGTGTAAAGGGATGTATGATTTTCAAACCCGCAGGATATGCACTCTGGGAAAATATTCAGCATGAATTAGATAAAAGATTTAAGGAAACAGGCGTACAGAATGTGTATATGCCAATGTTTATCCCGGAAAGTCTTTTACAGAGAGAGAAGGATCATGTAGAAGGTTTCGCTCCGGAAGTTGCATGGGTAACACACGGAGGTTTACAGCCATTACAGGAGAGAATGTGTGTAAGACCTACATCTGAAACATTATTCTGTGATTTTTATAAAGACGATATCCAGTCTTACAGAGACCTGCCGAAGGTATACAACCAGTGGTGTTCCGTAGTAAGATGGGAGAAAGAGACAAGACCGTTCCTGCGTTCGAGAGAGTTCTTATGGCAGGAAGGACATACCGCTCATGCAACAGCAGAAGAAGCAGAGGCAAGAACACAGCAGATGTTAAACCTCTATGCAGATTTCTGTGAAGATTTCCTTGCTATTCCGGTTATCCGCGGACGTAAGACAGATAAGGAAAAATTCGCAGGTGCAGAAGCTACTTATACCATCGAAGCTTTAATGCATGACGGTAAGGCATTGCAGTCCGGTACCAGCCACAATTTCGGCGACGGATTTGCAAAGGCATTTGGTATACAGTATACAGACAAAGACAATAAGTTAAAATATGTACATCAGACATCCTGGGGTATGACCACCAGACTGATCGGTGCAGTTATCATGGTTCATGGTGATGACAATGGACTGGTATTACCGCCGAAGCTTGCACCGGTACAGGTAATGATCGTGCCAATTATGCAGAAAAAAGAAGGCGTGTTAGACAAGGCATACGAATTAAAGGAAGTATTGTCAGGATTCAGGGTAAAAGTAGATGATACGGACAAGAGTCCGGGATTCAAGTTCGCAGAGCAGGAAATGAGAGGAATTCCGCTCCGTGTCGAGATTGGACCAAAGGATATCGAAGCAAATCAGGCAATTATCGCAAGAAGAGATACCGGAGAGAAGGTAACGGTTTCCCTCGATGAACTTCAGGCTAAGGTTGGCGAATTACTCGAAACCATCCAGCATGAGATGTTAGAGAGAGCAAGAAAGCACAGAGATGCACATACCAGCGTTGCTGTCACATATGATGAGTTCAAGGATGCCGTAGCAAATAAGCCTGGATTTATCAAGGCTATGTGGTGCGGAGATCAGGCATGTGAGGACAAGATTAAAGAAGAAACCACTGCCACTTCCAGATGTATGCCATTTGCACAGGAACAGTTATCTGATGTATGCGTATGCTGCGGAAAACCTGCAAAGAAGATGGTTTATTGGGGCAAGGCATACTAAAATGAAGATTATATTACCGGACAGTGTAAAGAGAATCATCGGGATTCTGGAAGAAAACGGTTACGAAGCTTATGCGGTGGGCGGATGTGTACGTGACAGCCTTCTTGGAAAACAGCCAAAGGACTGGGATATTACCACATCTGCAAAGCCGGATCAGGTCAAGGCACTGTTCCACAGAACCATTGACACGGGCATTGAACATGGCACGGTTACGGTCATGATGCATCATGAAGGGTATGAGGTAACGACATACCGGATTGACGGAAAGTACGAGGACGGCAGACACCCGAAAGAAGTGATTTTCACACCGAGTCTGGAAGAAGACCTGAAGCGCCGGGATTTTACGATCAATGCCATGGCATACAGCGACCGTACCGGAATTGTCGATAAATTTCACGGAGTAGAGGATCTGCAGTCACACATTATCCGCTGTGTGGGTGTGGCAAAAGAGCGGTTTACGGAAGATGCCCTGCGGATCTTAAGAGCGGTGCGGTTCAGTGCCGCTCTGGATTTCTCCATCGAAGAGGAAACCCTGCAGGCACTGACGGAATTAGCACCGAATCTGCGGAAAATCAGCCGTGAGAGAATACAGGCAGAGCTGGAGAAACTGCTTATGTCCGACCATCCGGAACGTGCAGAGCTTCTGTTTTTCACCGGAATTATTCCGGAGATCTTTGACGGATGTCTGCAGGTAACGGCACAGGAGAGCCTTGCGGATATGCTCGTACAGTTATGCCGATCACCAAAGCAGCATTATATCCGCTGGAGTCTGTTTCTCGGCGGTCTTGCATATGAAGGTGTATTAAAAAGTCTGAAATTCGACAATAAGACGATACGGATCTGCGAAAAATACCATGCATACCGGCAGGAAAAGCTGCGTGCGGACAAATCAGCGATCCGTCATCTGGCGGTAAGCATAGGCAGTGATATTTTCTTCGATTATCTGGATTTCCGCCAGGCAGTCGGGAATGAAGATCCGCAGGTGCTTGAGCAGGTACGGAGACTGTATCAGGAGATCGTGGACGATGGAGATGCACTCAGTCTGAAAGAACTGGCAGTCAATGGAAAGCTTCTGGCGGAGTGCGGAGTCGCCCCCGGTGCAGAGATGGGCAGGATTCTGAATGAATTATTTGACCTGGTTCTGACCGATGCTGGATTGAACGAAAAAGAAATTCTATTAAAAATTATCAGTTCTAAAAAAACATCTTGATAATATATTAAAAATAGGATATACTATCAGTAGATGATAAAGAGATACGATTCCTGGGGTGTTCGATAACCCCGTATATTTTGAACCTACATTTGTTTAAACGGGATTCCTATATTGCTGACAGGATGGAAAGCCTCCTGCGAGTGGACTTCAGAATGTTTGGCTGCGGTTGCCCACCTAGCTTCGCTAGGACTCAAAAGTGCGGGACCGGCATCTTGGGATTTGTGCAATAAGAGAAGAGATAGACTGTCGTAAGACAGTCTGTTTTTGCATTTGAAAACTTTTATTTTAAAGGAGGAACTGTGTGCGGAATAAGAAATTGATCACTGCGTTATTTGTCTGTATTGCGGTGCTTATACTGGTGCTGGTGTATAGGGGAATGGGAGGAAAGGAGAAAAGTCCGGATGGAAATTTCGTGACCACCGGTCAGGCGGCGCGTGCCGTGGCACTTCTGGTCGCAACCCGGGATGACTGCGAGAGTGCGGCAGGGCATTTTTCAAAGAACGAGGAATGGTATGTGCCGTACATGAATCTGCTGTATGAGCGGGAATATTTTACCGAGAAACAGTTTATTCCTTCCAAAAAAGAGGCAGAATCGGTATTTACATATAAGAAACTGGAAAATCTGTATGAAAATATGGGCATTACGGATAAGAAACTGCTGTCTTTCGTGAAGAATAACAAATCTTCCCAGGGCATTACAAATGAGAAATGGGCGGAGGTTGTTTCTGCGATGGCAGAGAAGCTGGCGGGGGACAGCACAAAGGAAATCGACCTGACCGTGATTGCCAGCCAGACAAATGTCACTTCCATGGAGAAATGGACGGCGGTAACGTCTGTGGGAAATTATAAATTTACCGGTCTGGAACTGGATTATTACATGGATAAACATATTAAGGTACTGGTGAAGTCGGATGAGATTCTCTGCGTGACGGAACTGGTATCTTCCAATATCACCTATCCAAATGTACTTGTTACCAGTGTGCAGAGCGGCCAGCTCAACGTCTTTATTAACGGCATCGTACGGACGTTTGAGGTGGATGACAAGGATCTGTCCGTCACGAATGCGATCGCCGATTTGTCCCTGAAGAGTGGAAAAGTCACGGATTATAAGATAAAGCAGGGGTATGTCAGTGGAAAACTGTTAAAGTATACGGACCATATGGTGGAAATCGAAGGACAGGGTAGCTATGAAATAGCGGATGGATTCCGGGCATATAAAACCTATGGAAATATTGAGTCAAAGACCTTGTATGATATGGTGGTCGGTTATGATGTGCAGAAGTTCCTGATTGAAGACGGGAAATTATGTGCGGTGCTGATTGACCGGAATTTTGTGGCACAGAATATCCGTGTGGTATTAAAAACGAACGGATTTCAGGATATTTATCATGACAGTGTACGGATTACGTCCGCAGGGGAATATCAGTTTACCTATGGAACGGAGACGAAGAAATTCACTGCCGGAGAGGAATTTACCATTACGCAGGACAGTAAATATCTGGAAGCGGGCAGTCTGACGATCCGTCCGATGACAGCGGATGGGAAGATAACACTGGCATCTTTGGAGCGTGGTTACGGCAGTCCGTCCTACCGCGGTTCAATCGAGGTCATTAAGACGGAACATGGTCTGGTTCTGGTCAACGAACTTCCGTTAGAGCAGTATTTATATGCCGTTGTGCCGAGCGAAATGCCGTATACCTATCAGACAGAGGCATTGAAGGCACAGGCGGTCTGTGCCAGAACATATGCGTATAAACACATGGTATCGAACGATTATGCATGGCTGGGTGCTCATGTAGACGACAGTACCGCATATCAGGTATACAACAATTCCGAAGAGCAGACCACGACATCGCAGGCGGTGGATGACACATACGGACAGATTATGACCTGTAACGGCGGGCCAATCAGTGCGTTCTTTTATTCGACTTCCTGCGGCAGCAGTACGGATGCCACGATCTGGGGTGGAAGCGGTTATGAATATATCCGTGGAAAGTTGTTAAGCCAGGAAAACCCATCCCTTGATCTGAAGGACGAAAGCCAGTTCCGTATGTTTATTACGAACAATTATGACACCTGGGATAAGAATTATGCATGGTACAGATGGAATGTAACCATGCCGCTGGCAGAGATTTCCCAGGGAGTAAATCAGATCATCAGATCGCTGTATAGCTCCGGTCCGGAGAAGGTACTGACACTCGAAGGCGGTCAGTATGTGAGCAGGGAGATAAGCAGTGTCGGAAATGTGCAGTCCGTGGAAACGGGAACAAGAAATACCGGAGGTGTCCTTGATTATGTGATTATCCACGGGGATGCTGCTACGGTAATGGTGCGTACCGAGTCCTATATCCGTAAGATATTTAATCCATACGGACTGGATATCAATAAGAATGACGGCAGTACCATAAATACATTCACAGGACTTCCGAGTGCGTTCTTTGTACTGGATGAAGTGCGGGACGGGGATAATAACCTGACCGGCTATCTGATACAGGGCGGCGGCTACGGACATGGAGCCGGCATGAGCCAGAATGGTGCAAATACCATGGCTGGTGACGGTTATTCCTGTCAGGATATTCTGCAGTTCTTTTATACAAATATTAATATTGAAAACCTGTACTAATTAAGGTTACGCAGCATAATCTGCTTGCGGATGCCCTGATTCTGTGCAAGGGTGTCGAGGACTTCTCCCAGATGAATCTGCTCTAAACCGGACAGCAGATGATCACAGGTACGGGGGAAGTCCTTTTTCTGGAAAATCAGTGTTTTTCCGGGGATACGATAAGCATCGATTAGTGCATAAAAATCACCCTGTGTAAAGTCATCCACCGGATTGTCGATAAGAATTGCACGGATGTGGGAAAAGTCCAGCGGCTTTCCGCCAGAAAGTGGATAAGCATCTAAAGTACTTACTTTGATATAATGGGAGGACAATTCCCCCGCACCCTGCGAGTAATCCGCCAGTTCACAGGTATAGAGTATTTCCCCATTTTCCTCGGAAATAATAAGGGACAGTACAAAGCTGCGGTTTTCCAGTTCCCTTGCATCAATGATTCTGGCAGATCTGTCGTAGAGTGTGTGAAATTCAAACCCGGATAAGTAGGTGTACAGATGTGTGGCATGAAGGACGGATGGAAGTATCAGCAGGATTATGCTGAAAATAAATGCAGCACCGGTAAACGTCATTGCAGGAAGCTTTTTTAATGGAAGTCCGTAATACAACTGGGCGGAAATATACATCAGCAGGCTGAGGGTAATGGAAAGCACCGGTTCTACAGTGTAGGTCATTTCTGTCAGGAAGAACTGGGTCAGGCACAGGAAATACAGGAAAACAGTGGTCCGTTTCATACAGTGTCTGGCAGTGTACGCATCATGAAAAAAACTCTCTTTCGTCAGCAGATGACTCCAGGGGGACAGAATCACAAAGGAAAAAAATATTACAAGAAGTATTTTTAATATATTAAAAAAGGATAATTCCCAGTCCGGAAAAAAGGATTCACGGAACAGGGAAAAGAAACTGCGGTAGTCAATACAGAAAAATTCATAAATAACGGTAATAGTAATCGGGACAATGATAAAAAGGTACAGGAATTCACTTAAACGGCTGCGGATTTCGATAGATTTGCGGGCAACCAGGAAGCAGCAGAGAAATATGCACAGGGCAATGAATAATACCATCGTTCCGGGAAGCAGATTTTCATGGACGTATTTAATCAGCATCAGCACGCCGAAAACCGCCAGCAGAAAGGATTTGACATATCTCTTAAAATGGATATAGAGATGGAGCTTTCCTGAGACTTTTTTCTGTTCGAGCAGATAGAATACCAGTTTTAAGTACAGCAGGGAAAGGACAAAGATGCCGGTCAGAATCATGGCACCGGTCAGGATGTCCAGTCTTTTTGCAAAATACACGGAAAAGAGAAGAGCAAGCCCGGTTTCTTCCGTAAGCAGCAGCTTCCAGATGCCGTTTGTGGATAATTTGTGGTTGTCAGCAAACATAATAACTCCTCTACAATTTTTTTAATGGAAAGCGCAGAATAAGGTCTTTCATATCCCTGCGTTTGTTCACATCTCCTGCGGCAATCGGCATAAGATACGGCAGGGAAAAGCTTTTCAGCGAAGCAAGATGCAGCCCGATCATTAATACCCCCAGTACGATTCCGAAAAAGCCTAGGAAATAGGACAGGAGTAAAAGGGCATATTTTAAAATACGGAAAGCCGAGGATAATTCATTATTCGGAATGGCAAAAGAAGACAGTGCCGTGAAAGCGACAACTACAACGATTACCGGGCTGACAATGCCGGCGGACACTGCTGCCTGTCCGATGATAAGACCTCCGACGATGCCGATGGTACTGCCCATCGGTCCCGGAATACGGATTCCAGCTTCCCGCAGAAGTTCAAAGGCAAATTCCATGATAAAGACTTCCACCACACTGGGAAAAGGCACACTTGCTCTGCCGCCGGCAAAGGAGAAGAGCAGGTTTGCCGGAAGAATGTCTGGGTGGTAATTCATGACGGCAAGGTATACCGCGGGCAGACACAGGGAGAAAAACGCCGCCAGATAGCGGATAATTCTTGCAAGTGTGACAATGGTATAGCGTTCGTAATAATCATCCGGTGTTTTCAGGAAATCATTAAAGTTTGCAGGAAGAAGCAGGGCAACCGGAGTGTTGTCCACGAATAAGGTAATGCGCCCTTTCATGATGGCATGGACGGCGGTGTCCGGACGTTCCGTGGTCTGGTACTGCGGAAACGGGGAGTAGACATTTTCTTCCGTAAGCTGTTCGATGATACCGCTGTCTGTGAGGTTAGATATCTCTAACCGGTTAATCCTGGAGGTTATTTCCTGTAATACCTGCGTTCTTACGGTATTGTCCAGGTAGACCAGTGCAACGGTTGTGTTGGACTCTTTTCCCACGATAAATTCTCTGACTTTCAGATGATTGCTGCGGATTCGTTTTCTCATCAGGGCGGTATTGCATTTTAATGCATCGGCAAATCCTTCCCGTGAGCCGCGCATGACCTCTTCCCGTTCTGACGAGGATACACCCATCATGGGATAGCCTTTGCTCTTTATCTTGATCGCTTTGTCATATCCGTCAATGATTAGAACGGCATCTCCGATCATAACACCCATCAGAACCTCGTTGTAGGTGCTTAATTCATTTACATCCGTAATTCCGAGGGCATTTGCGGCGAGAAAACCATAGATTTCATTTTTTGGAAGATTCATCAGTTTGCCGAGCAGTTTTCCGATCACCGATTCCTCAACGGACATATTATCGACCGCCACTTCCACATAGTAAATGCAGGCATCGACGGTTTCGCTGCCAAGCTTCATAGTGTGTTTCTTTATGTCATCGCAGCCCTGGAACAGACGATCCAGAGTCTGGGAATTCCGGGCAAAAGAGAGGGATAGATTCTGGTTCATTTTTTCCACCTTTCTTTTTGGGTTATATATTAGGTAATTGCGAAACTCATAATTTATCTTTATTGCATATGCAAATCAAACAATTACTAAGAAGGTACTATGAGGCGGTCGGCACTTAGATGCTGTATTTTAGCATCTTAGTACCGCTACCAGCCGAATGTAGCGGGAGCGTGCCTTCGTGTAATGTTTCATTTGCATATGCATTTACAAAAATTTAAGTGTTTCGCAATTAACTATGGGTTATATATACAGATGCCAGGATTGTGGGAGTACGAAGTACGGAACAATCCGTAAGGCATCTTTTGACCTTAACATCATATACATAGAGTATGTGAAAAAATGAATCAGAATATACAAAAAAAGTGCTTGACATTTCGTAGGTCTGGTGTTATGATTTCTGACATGAAAAAGACAGACGAAGGAGTCGTATATCAGAGATGATATGTGGCTCCTTTTTTTCATACCATTGTGCACAAAATCGTCTTAGTTTGTCGGAATACAGTTTAAGGAGGATACATACATGAATGTTTTAAAAAATCGTTTTTTGAAAAGAGCAATAGCGTTCAGCATGACCGCAGTGATGACCGTATCTGTATCTGTAATGGCATTTGCCGAAGATGGGACAGGCACACAATGGACAAGACTGACAAGAAAAGAACAGCCGAAAGTCAGTTATGAATTTGCACAGGATGAGCTGGGAGTGGTAAACTTTGCTCCGGAATGGGGAAATAAAGAAGCGAACATAGAAAGTATGATTTCTTATGTGGAAGAAGCACATGAGAAAGGAGTTAAAATTCTTCTGTTCCCAGAAATGTGTGTAACGGGATATGCGTATTCCAATGATCCGGATTCGGAAGTATACCAGATGGCGGTACAGAATGCAGAACCGCTGGACGGTCCTACGGCACAGGAATTTGCAGAACTTTCCGATGAATATGATATGTGGATTATCTACGGTGCAACCCAGACCGTGGAAGGAGATACGGAACATGCTTATAACTCAGCATTTGCGTGTTCCCCGGATGGAGAAGTAACCGCATATCAGAAGATTACCCCGGTAGAGGGTGACTGGTGTACACCGGGTGAAACACCGGTACTTCTGGATACTGAATACGGACTGATAGGTTTAAGCATCTGCTATGATACCTATGCAACACCGGAATTAGAGCGGTATTATGCAGCACTGGGATGTAATATTCTTTTGAATCCTACGGCTACATCAAGGAGCTACGGAGATATTGACGGAGACGGAGAAGTAGAAGACGAAGGATGGGAATGGTATTATAAAGACAGACTTGAAAGCATTGCATCCAGAGATGGCATGACGATTTTAAGTGCGAATCTGGAAGGATATGACGGACCGGAAGATGATTACAACTTCCCAGGCGGCAGTGTGATTATGCAGGGTGCATTTAACGGACCAAAGTATTATGCGGGTGCAGAAGATGCGGACGGAACAATTAATACAGATGCGGATATTATTACAGGAGAAGAAGGACTTCTTACAAATAGCACAGAACTGACAGCATCTACCGGTTCTACCTGCAGAAATCAGGATTTTAATCCGGAGTTATACGCAGAATTGTATGCAGAACTTGCTGAAAAACAGGCAAATGGAGAAGAATTATCCTATTATTCCGATGTGACGGACGGACCAAAGGCAGCAGTAGTGAATATGCCGGGAATCTGGGGCGATAAGGAAGCCAATAAAGAGGCAATGATAGAATATATCAAAGAAGCCGGGGAACAGGGTGTAGATATTCTGGTATTTCCGGAGACCGTACTGACCGGATATGAGTGGAAGCAGCCGGAAGATGATCCGTTTTATGCAGAATACGGAGTAGCCATGCAGGTGGCACTGGCAGAAACCATTCCGGGTGACACTACAAACGAACTTTCCGAATATGCAAAACAGTATGGAATGTACATTATTTTTGGAATGACAGAAAAAGAAGAAACACCGATTTATGATGAGGGTGTGGAAAAGGTTTACAATGCGGCAGCAATTCTTTATCCGGACGGCAGCATTGATTCCTATCGTAAAATTCATCGTGCAGGATATGAAGTAATGTGGTCAGTATGTGGGGATGAACCATATATCATTGATACAGAATGGGGAAAAGCAGGTATTGATATCTGCAGGGACGGTCATTTTTATCCGGAACTGGGAAGATATTATGCGGCATCGGGATGCACACTGTTCATTCACCCGACAGCAACTACAGGAAATCCATGGTATCGTGAAACAAGAATCGGTTCTTACACTGACAGGGACGGCATGGCAGCTATTACCTGCAACCTTCTGGGCGGCGACGGTACATACATCGGACCACAGGTGACAAGAGCAGCAGATTCCATACCGGATATTACGGATGAAGAATACTGGAAACAGGAAAACTGGACGGGCGGCGTATTTAACAGCACCAGTCTGATTATTACAAAATATCATGATCCGGAAACAGGAAGAACAGGAGTAAATCCAGAAACAGGATATGCCATTGATTTAAATGGAACAGGTTCCGAATCAGAGGGATTTGCGGAAAGAGGAACAAGTCCGATGGGACTGGAGATTGCAGACATGGATTTATCCGGCTGCGGATTCCGCATTGTGAATTTCAATGCAGCATTATTTTCAAAGATGTATGATAAACTTGCCCTTCTCTACAGGGAAGGATATGAATCACTGTACGGAGAAAATGCAGTGGCAGATTATGTGACAAAGAAACTGACAGAGACACCGCAGGAACCGGAAGTACCACAGGAGCCGGAAACACCACAGAATCCGGAAGTACCACAGGAGCCGGAAACACCACAGGAGTCAGAGACACCACAGGCAGCAGAACCGGTACAGCAGGTAACTCAGCCGGAGAAAGAAAGCCAGAGTGTCACAGCAGCCGTAGAGCCAAAATCAGAAAATGTCGTACAGCAGGCACCGGCCACCGGAGATACAGCAGGGGTTGCAATGCTTGCAGTAATCATGGCAGCAGCAGGATTTGCAGCGGTTGTTACAAACAGCAGAGTAAGAAAAGAAAGATAATCATAAATACAGGTAAAGTAAGGCGGTCCCGGACCGTCTTATTTTATGCCCTGTTTTAATTGATAAAATATATGGAAGAGCCATAACCTGCTTGACAATTTAGGAAAAATGATTCAAAATGATAGGGAGAGTATATGGAGGAGGAAAATGGCAATGAAAACAGCATTGACGATTGCAGGAAGTGATTCAAGCGGCGGAGCCGGTATTCAGGCGGATATTAAGACAATGATGGCAAACCGTGTGTATGCGATGAGTGCGGTTACGGCACTGACAGCACAGAATACAATGGGGGTATATGGGATTATGAATGTGACACCGGAATTTTTAAAGCAGCAGATAGATGCTGTTTTTACCGATATTTTTCCGGATGCCGTGAAGATAGGAATGGTAGCGGAAGCATCCCTCATAGAAGTGATTGCAGAACGGTTGGGATATTATCAGGCAAGGCATATTGTGGTGGACCCTGTGATGGTTTCCACCAGCGGGACAAGGCTGATTCAGGATGAAGCGGTTGAAATCTTAAAGAAAGAACTGTTCCCGCTTGCAGAACTGATTACCCCGAATATTCCGGAAGCAGAGGTTCTGACAGGATTCGATATCCGGACGGCAGAAGATATGGAAAAGGCGGCAGAAAAAATCTGTGAAACATATCATTGTGCGGTATTGTTAAAGGGCGGTCATCAGGTACATACGGCGAATGATATTCTGTGCAGTGAAGCCGGCAAGGTATGGTTTAACGGAAAGAGGATTGATAATCCGAATACGCATGGAACGGGATGCACCCTGTCATCTGCAATTGCATCCAATCTGGCAAATAATATGCCGCTTCGTGAAGCGGTAGGTGCGGCAAAGGAGTATATTTCGGCTGCACTTGCAGATATGCTGGATCTGGGAAGAGGAAGCGGACCGATGAACCATGGATTTGCACTGTGCAAAAAGAATCCGTAATTGTTCATTTGCCCATACAGATTAAGCGTTTCACAATAAATAGACAGTTATGAAGAAAAGGAAGAAAATAAGATGATAAAATTAGGAAGAAATGATGTATGCTGGTGTGGAAGCGGTATGAAGTATAAGAAGTGCCATTATAATTTTGACAGTAAGTTAGAGCAGGCAGAGCGGGAAGGACATGAAGTTCCGGGACATGATCTGATTAAGACACCGGAACAGATTGAAGGCATTAAGAAGAGTGCGGCGATTAATATTGCGGTGCTGGATTATGTGGGAGAGCATATCCGGGCAGGCATTACCACGGAAGAGATTGATAAATGGGTTTATGATGAGACCGTAAAGCGTGGCGGTATTCCTGCACCACTGAATTATGAAGGATTTCCAAAGAGTGTATGCACGTCACTGAATGACGAAGTGTGCCACGGTATTCCATCGAAGGATATTGTGCTGAGGGATGGAGATATTATTAATGTCGACTGTTCCACGATTCTGGACGGATATTTTTCAGATTCATCCCGTATGTATCTGATCGGGGACGTTTCCGAGGAGAAGAAGAAGCTGGTACAGGTTGCAAAAGAGTGCCTGGATGTAGGGCTGAAAGAAGTAAAACCGTGGGGATTCCTGGGCGATATGGGACAGGCAATCAATGATTATGCAGAAGAGCATGGCTATACGATCGTAAGGGAGATCGGCGGACATGGCATCGGACTTGAATTCCACGAAGAACCATGGGTAAGTTATGTATCAAAGCGCGGTACGGAGATGATGATGGTGCCTGGACTGGTATTTACGATTGAACCTATGGTAAATATGGGAAAAGCAGATATTTATGAAGATGATGAAAATGGATGGACAATATATACAGAGGACGGAAAGCCGTCAGCACAGTGGGAAATACAGGTATTAGTGACGGAAGACGGATATGAAATTCTCTCTTATTAAAGCATGGTTTGAACGTTAAGAAAGGGATATACGGATGAAAAATGAAGAATTGATATTATTGGTTGATGATGATCCGGGTAATTTAAAACATGCTCAGACGATTCTGGGAGAAGAGTTCCGCATATCTGCTACAACATCAGGGAAGATGGCAGTATCACTGCTTGACAGGATAATACCGGATTTAATACTGCTGGATGTGAATATGCCTGAAATGGATGGATTTGAAACAGCAGAGGAGATTCGGAAGAGTGATCCTGATGTTTCAATCGTTTTTTGTACTTCTTATTATACAATCACTAATGCAGGGAAAGGCTTTGAAGTTGCGGCAGAAGATTTTTTATCAAAACCTTTACTGTATAGAAAAGTTGAGAATATCTTAAACAAAATATATAAAAAGAAATTATTGAATGCAGAGGAAAAGTTATTTTTGAAATGCCACGATGGATTGATTACGCTACAGCTTTCCGATATAATCTATATACAAACAGAAAACAAGCTATTGATTTTACATACAATTCATGGAGATGTGCAAAGTAGTCAAAGAATGAATGAACTAGAGAAGCGGTTAAGCACAAAGCAATTTTATCGCTGTCATAATAGTTATATGGTCAATTTTGACTATGTTGAAGGGGTTAAGCAAGATAGTGTGTTAATCAAAGATAAAGCTCAGAAGTTAAAGACTATTCCAGTAAGTAAATATAAGAAGGAAGAGTTCATGAGAGCGTTAGCTAGATATGTGGGAAAATGGGAAAACTGAAAATCTATGTCAAAAATATGTTGATTTATACAAAGAATATTGTTGTATGGAAAAAAAGGGATTATAGTTTTCATATACTAAACAGAAAGGAGAAAAAACATGGTGAATAATGAAGCAACAGAAGAGTTCTTGAAAGAACTGGATTTAACAGAAGAAGAAATAGAAAGTTATACCGGATGTTCTGAAAGGACACAACGATGTTTAACTGATTGCCCATGGCCATTTCCAGGGGCATACATTAATGAAGCTAAATAAGACAAAGAACCGTATAGCCTATCCTGATATGATAGCCTGTGCGGTTTCTTTTTTGGAGGAAAAGGATGTACACAATCACTTTAGAAGTAAACCAAATATGCAATTTACGCTGTACATATTGTTATCTTGGAAGGAAGACAAACCAAAAGATGTCAGAACAGATAGCATACAAAGGGTTGGAAATTGCTTTTTTAAACGTAGAAAGGCATAGAGATCGAAGATTATGGGTGGATTTTGTAGGTGGAGAGGCACTCTTAAG
>ERZ773216.691-NODE-691-length-45962-cov-5.241031_pt1 | contig 45962 bp, 46 predicted proteins | sample MGYA00511259_ERZ773216 | MGnify/ENA primary metagenome ERZ773216 (study PRJEB29015, sample SAMEA2737764) | human gut metagenome | biome: human gut; feature: human-associated habitat; material: faeces | place: China | collected 2012 ... | reverse complement strand
CCCGGAAGCACGGCGGTGGCCGGAAGAAGCTGAAGCCGGAGTACGATGCCGGGAAGAACTTGAAAGAGCAGATGGAAAGTGCTGTGGCGCTTTATGATTCTGAGATGTCCTTGCAGGCCATCGGCGATGCTCTGAATTTAAACCCCATCAAAGTCCGGAAGCTCCTCATCACGGCTGGTGTGTATGAATCAGATGTGGCGGAGAAAGTTAAAAACACTTTTGAAGAGTACCGAGAAACACAAGACTACAAAACCTCCATCATTTCAACATCCTCTACTCTTCAGCTCTCCAAAGCCTCCGTTACCTCGTACCTGCCATATAAAAAGGGTGTGTACTTCCCAAGTACAGCAGAAAAAGAGAAGATCAGTGTCGGAGCAGAGCGGCAGAGGAGATACAGAGCGATGAAGCGATGGAGGACTGATCCGACAGAGGAAAACTTCTGGGGTGTGGTTGTGGCTTATGCTGGTGTGAAATTCAAAACATACTCAGGATTGTCATTTTCTTATGAGGTACGGAAAGGCAGGAATGGTGAGTACACGAAGGAGCTGTGGATTGACAGACGGGTGAAAAGCAAAAGTCTGGCGTGGAGTTCTATAATTTTGGCGCTGGGAAATATAAAAGGTGAAGTAGTAGAGAGACCAAAAGCTCTGGGCGATATCCGGGGAGTGACTTACATTTATGGGATGTTCTATCGGTTTGGACTGATTGATGTGCCGGATGAAGTGAAGGAGAAGATGAAGAACCAGACGAGCGTGCTTATATTGTGAACGAAATAAGCACAATCGTCTGGTGGTGGATGTAAAGCAGTATCATTTAATCCCCGCATTGAAGTTCGATCAGTGTCCGCGGAAGCTTGTTCAGTGTGGCAGCCAAAAATGATCCAAGTCCGATACCAACGGTTGCGGGGCTGATATCGAGAGCCGTTTCCTGGAAGAGAAAGCCCAGAAGCAGGTAGAAGAAGAACGAAACGACGCCTTGTAACACACAGTCCCGAGTAGTATAATAGAGATCGAGATAGATATTATGTTCGGACCGGTTTGATGTAAGGTCAGGCAGTCGATTGAGCAACAATGAGGTCAGCATGTAGGAGATGACGCCAAGAATAACGGTAGTATGGGGAACATCGTTATGGCTGACCATCATAAGAAACAGATATATTATAATGGCGCAGGCCGCTTTTATAAAGGACAGAATACACTGATTGCACCAGTTTCGGAGCTTTTCCGGAGCAGAAGTTTGAACGAGTCTATGTATAGGCTGGGCTAAGAAGGTCTGTGAGAGGCGGATGTCTGCTTCAAGGAATAATGATAAAACCAGACTAATACAAATCGAAATAATCAGATAGCAGCTTCGCGAATAAGTATGACGTGCGAAGATCGTCTGGGCAAACACAGTCAGAGTATGGGCTAATATAGGGTTATCATACTGGTTGGATGAAACATTGGTAAGAGCTGCGATGGCTTCATCACGAGCGGTTTCACGGGCATTTTTAAAATCGCTGAGCTGCTGCTGATAATCATTTTCGAATTCTTGTTCTTTCTCAGTGAATTCTGTAGCGGTCAGTGTGACGGATTCCTGAAGCAGCTGCAATTTCCGTGTTGCGGTTTTGGAGCTTAAATTTGAAGAAGTAAAATTGTTCAGATTTTCAACAGCTGTTTCTTTCGCCAGTTTATAGGGTTCAAGGCGTACCGTTTTGCTGTCACTCAATTCCTGTTGCTTTTTAGCAATGTCTTCTTGACAGGATGAATTATATTGAGATATTTTTGCGTCAATTACTTCCTGATCGTAAGCTGCTAGATCGAGAGTGCTGATTGTGAAGCAAATCGAGCAGATGATGGATATGAGTGTGGGGATGATAGCCAAGGCCTTTGCCTGTTTTATAAATTGCTTAGAAAACGTATCTGATAAATATGGAATACGCCCATTCAGATAGTGAAGATATATTTTTGAGTATTCCAGAACGACAACGAATGAGCTCGCAATTAACCAGGTAGGAATTCTGGTCTGGTTTGTAGAAGTGAAAAGGCTGTTGAATACGCTGTACTCAATCCCGGCCGATGTAATGGCAGCGACAAGACCGGAAAGAATAAAGAAGACTGTAGCTACAGGAATGAGTACTTGGTTTAATATGAGTCCAATGAATTGCATGTTGCTTTACCTCCTTAGTAAAAATGAACGATTTCTATATGGTTATAATAAGGTGTGAATGGTAAACTCAGCAATGTGTGAATGGACTGTTCATAGTGAATTAGTAAAAAATTTGAAGGAACACATCATTCACATGTGAAAATAACCAAAACGGAGGGGCGAGATGAAAAGCAATCAGAAATATCAAAATGTCAGTAATGAGTTGGATGATATTTTTAAAGAAAATTTGAAAAAAATATTGTTGGCTCGTGGCTATACACAGGGCAGATTTGTTGAAGAGATGAATAGGGAGAAAATATCTTTAGGCAGAACAAGCTTGAATAAAATTTTAAATGGAAGTCAGCGTGTTTCAGCAGCATTTTTGCTGAGCTGCTGTGATTATTTTAAAATTCCTGTTCATGAATTTGTTTCTACGGCATTTGATCCAGAAAGATACATCGAGAATGTAAATGAGAAGTATGAAAATTATATAGATATAGCAAAGATGAATGACCGGCATGAAGCAAAGACTGAAAAGGAAGATCAGAAAAAACAAAATATTTTATTTGGACCGATGGAGGCAAAACATCTGGTGACAGATCCTAAGAATGATTTATTTGAAGGATATTTGCAGGATTATTATTGTTATTATTATCCGACAAGCTCTAAGGAAAATAAAGAAAATAATAAAATTCTGCGGGGAATACTGAAGCTGGAACCGGAAGATGGATGGTGTCGTGCAACACTGAAGATAAATACCGGCAGTTTTTCAGATTGTGGTGAAGTTAATTTCAAAATATATACCGGCTATGCGGCGATTCCTGCATATGGAACAACATTAAACTGCATTATGTATAGTGATAAGCTTGGTGAGTTTTGCAATTTAATGTTTCGCTATTTTAAAATTAATTTCGGAAAACAGGATTTACGGATTGCCGAAGTTCTTTCGGCTTCCTCGGCGACAGAAAATCGTCGTCCGACAACGCATCGGATGCTTTTGAGCAGGGAAGAGATAAAAGATAAAGATCTACAGATCATATTGCCGGCATTGGAACTGAATTATTCTACAATCACAGTAGTTAAGGACCGGTTGGAAAGTGTAGGGGAGATTTCAGATGATTATCAAAAAATCGTGAATAAGATCATCAGTGAGTCAGAGAAAAAGGAGACATATTTTTTAGCAGAATCTGATGTGAAAAATGCTGCCAAAAAATATATGAAAACTTCAATAGAGATAAAAGAATTTATTATGCAGGTGAGGAAAGTAGCATATTCTTACAGATACAATAAGATCGGAAATAAGGCAGATACGATCGTAAGGGATATTTTGTTGTCCAAAGGATATTATAAGCAGGAGAATCAAGTTTGAAAAACGGCACACCGCATTCTCGTTACTTTAGTGATGCGATATGCTCCCTTCTAGGTATACTGACATAACTTCCGTGGTAGAGCAGCATTCCATCTTCAAGTCCTATCATACGGTAACACCTCGATTCTTGAGCAGGGTTTCAACATCATGCAAAGCACATTCGTAGCTATTCAAATGAAGAATGTCATAGCAGTCAGCGATAAATCCGAGAATGTCGTATTTCTTAAACAGTTCTGCGCAGTCGCTGGGAGCCATTTTCCATTTGGCTTGAGCCATCCGAAAGACCCAGCACTGCATATCGGCAATGTCAATATTATATCCACTCATAGAGCATACCTCCTTTGAGTATAATTTCTCAATTTAAGTATAGCTCTTTTTCTGCCGCTTAGCGACGACTATCCGTACAAAGAGTTGGTCTCTCAACATGACATGGATGTCTTCTAAGAGAGAATTGTAAAATTTAGCACTAAATAAGATGTTGAATTTGACACAGACAAGAGGTATAATAAAAGCAGAAACCAAGAAAGGGGGCTTTATTATGCCGAACATCAAACCGATTTCTGATTTGAGAAATTATGCGACTGTTCTCGAAACCGTTCAGGTTGGAAAGCCTTTATATCTGACTAAAAATGGGCGTGGCTGTTATACAGTCATGAATATTGATGAGCAGGAAGAGCAGAGAGAAAAGGCAGAAAAGTATGATCGGATGCAGGCACAGCTTCGCCTGATGTGTGAGCTGGCTGAGGGCAGAAGATCAGGAGAGGAAGAAGGCTGGATTTCTTCAGAAGATGTAAGAAACCACTTCAGGGCCCGTGCGAATGCAAAGTAAAATCGACTATTCTCCGAGAGCATTAAAGGACCTTGATGAGATATGGGATTATATCGAGTTTGAACTCTGTAATCCAAGTGCTGCTCAGAATACCGTAGATGGCATCATGGATAAAGTAGATGGAATTGCATCCTTTCCTGAGTCTGGTGCAAAGCTGGTATTTGAAAACGGACTTGATAGTGGGTACCGCTATGTTGTGTTCAAGAATTATCTTGCCTTTTACCGTTTAAGACCAAACAATGTAGTTTATGTTGACCGTGTGATTTACGGCGGCAGAGATTACATGAGAATCCTTTTCCCAGGACTATAATTTAACAGTGAACCCCGTTGGAGAAATCTGACGGGGGATTTTTCATGCGTGCGAGGAAGTGGTTACGCACATGGCATCTAAAACCCAAGGTATAAGCAGGAGAATCATATATGAATTGTTTGATCTGTAATGAAACTTTAACAGAAGCAAATGCCTCCGATGAGCACATTATTTTGAATTCGCTGGGCGGTCATTTGCATTCAAAGGACCTTTTATGTAAGAAGTGCAATAATAAATTTGGGAAAGAAGCGGATGCAGCACTGGCGGACACCTTAAAATTTGCGGCATCACAATTAGACGTAAAACGGTACCGGGGAGAAAATCAGGTGATCCAGACATCAGAGAAAGAAAAATATGATCTGGCACCGGGATGTAAGCCGGTCTTAAAGAAACCGGAGGTCAGGGTTGAGAAGCTGCCGGATGGGAAAATGCAGATAGAGATGAGTGCCAGAAGTACACAGGAGGCAAGAAAAATTTTAAAATCTCTTCAGAGGCAGTATCCGATGATCGATGTGGACGAAGCAATGCAGCATGCACAAAAGAAGCAATCCTTCATAGGAACACCGGTTAAGATGAACATTGCGTTTGAGGGAGAAAAAATATTTCCGTCGATCGTAAAGACAGCAGTGGAGTTTTATCTGTTGAGGGGAGGAGCGAGAGAAGAAATAAAGAGCCTGATCCCCCATCTTCTGGGAGAGGAGAAGCGGAAGGTCTGTTGGTATTTTTATCCGGAAAAACCGGTGTTCTCTTTCGAAAAGAAGGAGATCTGTCATGCAATCTGTGTCGTTGGGGATGCAGAACAGAGGATATTATACGGTTACGTGGATCTGTTTGGAATTTTACAATGTCTGGTCCTGTTAAGCGATTGCTATTCCGGGAAAAATTATATGGAAAGCTATGTGTATGATGTGAATGAAGGGAAGGAAATTAACAAAACTCCGGCTATCCGGCTGGAGCGTGATGAAATTCAGAAGATCGTAAGAGGAACGGAAGCCTCCTGGGTGGATGGAGTGCTGCGGCAAACAAGGTTGTTTCATGAAAAGGCCGGAGAAATCGTGAAGGAGCGGGTTTTAGACGGCATGTGGCAGCGCATCATGGATCAATCCCTTGGAAAGTATCCGGAAGGAGTTTTGATAACGGAGGAGATGCTGGGGGAAGTGTTGGCAGAGATGAAGAAAGAAATGATCCCGTGGTATGTCAGCAGAATTTGCGGAACAGATCTGTGACGATTTGAGAAAGCAGAGGTGAGGAGCGATCCGATATATAAAAATGCTCATTGATGATTTTAAAGAACCGGTGTTGTGCCTGATACCGGCGGTTCTGATCAGCGCATGTATGGTAGGGAGCGCCGGCTGGATTTATGAAACGATCAAAGGTGTCAGAGGAAGAAGGAATCGGAACAGGAAAAACGACAGGTTATTCTGGACGCTGTTTCTTGCATATCTTTTTGTGATCGGTTATATGGCATTTTTTTCCAGGGAACCGGGGAGCAGGAAGGCGGTCAGTCTTGTATTGTTTGAGACCTGGGGAAGTTCATTTCGGATGCATGCTTATTTTATTGAAAATATCATCATGTTTCTTCCGCTTGGTGCGTTTCTCCCGGTCCTGTTTCACCGGGAGCGGAGCGGCTGGCGCTGTGTATTGACCGGGTTTGCGTGCTCCTGTGCGATCGAGCTCATGCAGCATATTACCCAGAGAGGATATATGCAGCTGGATGATGTGATGACAAATACAACCGGGACGTTTGTCGGCTGGCTGGCATGGCGGGGATTTGACAGGCTGAGAGGAAGATTTTGCATGAAACAAGGCTGACATGTTCTGCAACCTGTGGTATACTCCCGAGTTTGACACTTGTAAATTAAAAAAGTCGCTCCAAACCCTTTATTTATGGGGCTTGAGCGGCTTTTTTGATTCGCGCCGATATGTGCTATATATTATTATCTGGCAGATTTTTGAAGATTTTTTGTGTTTTTTATAATGGTTCGCATTCTGGATTTCGAAATGAATTCCAGATCTGTACGGAAATCGAAATGATCGTGCAGATCGTCCGTTAAATCCGTTGCGCTGGTGCATTGCGAAGCCGGACAAGCGAAAGAGCAGAAAAAGAGCGTATCAATCTCGGAAGCGCGTATCGGAGCTTGAGATATAGAAAAAAGTAAAAACGGAAAAAACGTTTTTAGAAGGGAGATTGAGAAATGAAAATACTTCGTATCACTGCACAAGGACTTCCGCTGTTTAAGGAAGATCTGGATATCTGCTTTTATACCCAACAGCGTGTAAGTGAGGATGATAAAGATAGCCTGGGTAACTGTTCAGTAGGTCTGCGCACTTGCTGCGCTAACCGTAAGAAAACATAAGCTGGAAGGCAAAAATCCCATCGGCGCAGCCGATCTGGAATGGATTTTTGCTTGTAGCTATGAAGGTGCTGAATAGTTACGTCACTGATAAGGATTTGACCAGAGACGGTAAATGGAAGTATAATTGGACTGAGAGAAAACAACAGGAGTGACAATATGGTAAAAAATCAAGTACATTCATCTCAGTCAGGAACCTTTGACATTAGTGTGGCAATGCTTCATATCATCGCCATGACATTTATGCTGATGGATCATCTCTGGGCTACGCTTCTTCCGGCCCAGGACTGGCTGACCTGCGTAGGAAGGCTCGCGTTTCCCATCTTTGCATTTATGGCAGTGGAAGGATATTTTCATACGCACAGCTTTAAAAAGTACATTCTCCGGCTGCTGCTGTTTGCGGTGCTGTCGGAGATACCTTTTGATCTGATGTATGGCGGAACCTGGTTCTATCCGTTTCATCAGAATGTGATCTGGACGCTGTTGATAGGACTCGCTGGAATCCATTTGATGGAAAAAGCTCGAAAAAAACAGAAGCTGTGGATCTTTCTGCCGACGGCGGTTCTGGTCATGCTGGTTGGAAGTGCACTTGGGACGGTAGGAATGGCAGATTACTATGGCGCCGGTGTATTGACACTGTTTGCTTTTTACTTTTTCCGGGGAAGAAAATGGTGGTGTTTTTCCGGACAGCTTCTGGCGCTTTATTGGGTCAACGTAGAGCTGCTGGGAGGTCTGATGTATCCCATCCGTCTTTTTGGGATGGATCTTGAACTCTGCCAGCAGGGACTTGCATTGCTTTCACTGCTTCCGATCTGGCTGTATCGTGGACGGCAGGGCTGCCATACGAAAGTTTTCCAGTATAGCTGTTATGCGTTTTATCCGGTCCATATGCTGATTCTTGCATTGGTGCTGAATTATGTAAATCGATAATGATAAGATCTGCGGCTGCAGGGGATACGACCCTGCAGCCATTTTTGATTAACAGGAAATCTCGTGGTATATTTCTTTTCATTGATATCCGTTGCAGGCTGATATGAAATTCTAAATTGTTGTTCTCTCCGGATTAAAGTAAACGCTCCATAGCAAGTACCTGTTCCTCCACTCCTTTTTCTGCCATAATAGTCTCACACTATACAGAGTCAAAAAAGTTAAGTACTCAACTTTTTTGACCGCCTATGGAGGTCTATCTATGAGCAGTCAAACAAGTTTAGTTGCTGAACAGGTTCGGTTGCAGCAATGGGCGGCACAGATCCAGGATTGTAAAAACCGCCCTGCAGATATGAAAGTAGAAACCTGGTGCAGTGAGCATGGCATCACAAAAGCGAATTATTATTATCGTCTGAAAAGAGTCCGCAAAGCATGTTTGGAGGTCTACAATCCAGAACCGGCGTTTGTGGAGCTTCCTCAGCCGACAGAGAAAGCTCTGCCCCGGGAAGACAGCAGCTTAAAACCGACAGCTATTCTGCGAAATTCCAGAGGATTGGCACTTGAAATTTATAATCCTGTCTCTAAAGATATGCTTCAGTGTATCCTGGAGGTGCTGTCTAATGCTGAATGACGCCACAGGTCTGAAAAAGATCTATCTTGCAGCTGGTTATACCGATCTGCGGAGAGGAATGGATGGTCTCGCAACGATTATCCGGTTCCGGTTTCAGCTCGATCCGTATGATAAAAATACGCTCTTTCTTTTCTGCGGGAAGAAGACGGACCGAATCAAGGGACTCTTATGGGAAGGGGATGGGTTCCTGCTTCTTTACAAGAGACTGAGCAACGGTGCCTTCAACTGGCCACGTTCCGTAGAAGAGGCGTTGGAAATATCCCCGGAACAGTATACGATGCTGATGCAAGGGCTTGAAATTCTCCCCAAACATCCGATCAGGCCAAATGATCCGCCTAAAAGATTGATGTAACATTTGTGCATTATGGAGAAAAAAATTTCTATATTTCACAGAAGAAAAGAGAATCTCTTCCGTTTCATAAAGCTTATCCACAGAATTCAGTCCGCAGGAATCAAACCACACGGTTTCGGGCAGAAAAATCGTTCTGAATCTGTGGATAGCAGTACAGAACATCTGGAATCCTGAAAAGCTATCCCAGGTGCTCTGTACTGTTATCCACCGTCATTATGCCGAAAGGAAAACAGGCGCCAAGTGGCAGAAAACGTACAGATCTGGTACAATGGACTCATTGAGAAAAGGAGTTCCTGCCATGGCGATGAAGTTCACAGAAGAACAGTTAAACAGCTTTGATAAATCTATGCTGATCCAGTTATTTTTGAATCAACAGGAACAGTTAGAAAAGGTCAGTGCCGACCTGTATTCCCTGGATACGAAGATGCAGGCAATGATGGAACAGCTGATCCTGGCTAATAAGAACCAGTTTGGACGTTCCTCTGAAAAAATGGAGGATGCCCAGCAGCTCCGTTTTGTTGAAGTGGATGGAACCATTGTGTTTTTTAATGAAGCCGAAGCTGTCTGTGATCTGGAGGCACCGGAACCAGAGACTCTGGAGCCGGCACCGGAACGCAGAAAAAAAGCAACCGGTAAGAAAGCTCAGGATATGTCCGGGCTTCCTACAAATCGGATCGACCACTACATGACCGAAGAAGAATTAACAGCAGAATTCGGTGAAAACGGATGGAAACAGCTTCCAGATGCTATTACACGCAGATATCGTTTCATTCCGGCAAAAGTCGAGGTGGATGAGCACCATGTTGGTGTATATGCCAGCAAAACAGACGGGCACATGATAAAAGCAAAGCATCCCAAAAGCCTGCTTCATGGAAGCCCCGTATCCGCTTCGCTCGCTGCTGCGGTCATGAATGGAAAATACGTAAACGCGGTCCCTCTTTATCGCCTTGAACAGGAATTCCTTCGATATGGCCTTGCCATAACCAGGCAGAACATGGCGAACTGGATGATCCGGCTGGGAGAAGAATATCTCGCCGTTTTGTATGATCACCTTCATTCGCTGCTTTACAGCTATCATGTCATCCAGGCTGATGAGACACCGGTATTGGTAAACCGGGATGGCCGCAGTGCCGGTTCCAAGAGTTATATGTGGGTGTACCGTTCTGGCCACATGTATCCGGAAAAACAGATCATCCTTTATGAGTATCAGCGGACAAGAAATGCCTCTCATCCCCGGGAATTCCTAAAGAATTATTCCGGCATTTGCGTGACGGATGGCTATCAGGTCTACCATACACTGGAAAAAGAGCGTGAAGACCTGACGATAGCCGGGTGCTGGGTCCATGCCCGCAGGCGCTTTGATGAAGCGCTTGCAGTAGTACCGAAAGAACGCCAAAAAGAATCCGCATCCTATCTGATCTTAAAGCAGATCCAGACGATCTACAGAAAAGAAGGAAAGCTAAAGGATCTCTCATCGGAAGAACGGCTTTCCCAGCGTCAGGTGGCTATAAAGCCACTGGTAGACGCTTTGTTTGCGTACCTAAAGCAGCATGAAAGCGAGGTCGGAACAGAAAAGCTGAAGGATGCCTTCAGTTACGCTCTGAATCAGGAAAAATATCTCCGGGTTTTCCTGACAGATGGGGATGTCCCTATGGATAATAACGCCTCTGAGCGCGCGATCCGCGGATTCTGTGTTGGAAAGAAGAACTGGCAGATGATCGATACGATCAATGGTGCGAAATCATCCGCGATTATTTACAGCATCGCAGAGACGGCAAAAGCGAATAACCTAAAACCATACGAATACTTTGAACACCTTCTGACAGAGATCCCCAAGCACATGGATGACAGCGACCGGTCATTCTTAGATGACCTGCTTCCATGGTCGGAAAAGCTGCCGGACGCTGTCAGAAAACCGAAAAAGCAATGAAGCAGAGCCGCGGAAGCGGCTTTTAGCTTATAGGGTACTTGGTATGGAGCGTTTACTATTTTTCAGGATTACATATTACACTATCAATTTTGTCTAAGAATCTATATAATAACTTTTTCTCAATCTGAAACTCTTTTCTTTTCGTGTATTCCTCTGTATTTACCTCTGTTAATTCATCTAAATACATTTGCACATTTGTAACATAATGAAAATATTCCTGCACAATATACCTTTTGCTTTGTGCTGCCCGACAATGTTCATAACATTCTTCAATTTTTTCCTTCACTTTTTCTAGCTCAACATCTGCCTCTCCCTCCAAATAAACTACATAAAAAAATTTTTCCAAATATTCTTCACTATACTCTGTATCATTTTTATATGGTATAAGAAAGCAATAATTCAAATTAGGAAATCGTCTATAATTCTCTTTATTTACATACTTAGGCGGCTTTGATGTTTGATACTGTAGTCCCAACCAATCTGCTTTATTCTGCACTACTTCCATCATCAATTGAGGTAATACATATTCTTGGACAAATACTCCTTTTGTGTCTTCTTTAGTTGGATATTGTAGTATTTGATATAAAATATAGTCAGCTATCATTTTGTCCATATTTTTTTTAGAAAAGGTAGAAAACGAATTATCATATTGAGGTTTTGATGATTGTGTCATTGCTTCCGAAATTTCAGCATTCAAGTTTTGAAAAAGTCCATTAGATACATCATACATACCTTTTTCATAAAAAGAACTATATCTTGGAAAAAACATAGCAACATTTACCTGATCTATTGTTTGATTTGTTTCACTCAATGCAATTTGTAATGTTTCAGCCATATAACTCATCGGCTGACCTGCTACACTATATCTCTGATTACCTACTATGTATCTCTTCGTAAAAGGTATATGAAAAAACTCTCTAATGTCTGTTGCATCATATTTATTATCCTTACTACGTACCCTAAACATAGGTTTGCAAAGTTGCATCGCATTTACAGATGTATAATTTGTGCTGTACTTTTCCAAAAAGTTTATCATTTTGCAATATGCTTTTTCATGATTTTTTGAAATGAACTCAACATATATGTCAATTATTTTATCAAAAATAGTTGCAATATATTTTTCCTTTGACTGTAAATCTCTTCTTATCTCCTCTAAGTAGAATACTACTTCTTGATTATTTTTATAATTATGACAAACAGGACATGAACTACTTGCATCTAACTTTAGCAATGTATCTATAAAATTCTCTTTATAATGATACAAATCATCTTCAAATCGTAATGTATTAGCTCTCGATTTAACCTTCAATTTATGCTGCATTTCGTCCGACAAAAAACAATATATACAACTCATTTTTCCACTCCTTAGCATTAGTATTCATTTACAAGACAGATTAAATTCTGAAATTGTAACTTGTTATATTATAACATACTTTTTAGCAGAATTGCTCGGCATTATATTAAGAAGGTGAATGAAGGTGAAGTCCCTCTACTCCACCTTCACAAACATTATTGAAACGAACTTTACAAGCAAAAGCCATGCCTTTTTCTAAAATACAGTTAATCAGTTCCTCCAGCTCCACTATAATGATGTCGAAAACAAAGGCTTTCATGTACTCCGCAGGACTTTCGCAACTACCCTTTTACGAAATAATGCAGGGATCCAGAGGGTAATGGATTCCCTTGGACATACGGATAATACCAGTGTTATGAAATATCTTTCTTTCGATGAAGAACGGATGCGTCTGTGTCCGCTGTCCCTCACACAGTACGGTCTTCTTCTGGAAGGAGGGGATGAATGATGTCAAGATGTTATCCATTCACCAGCTGTTTTGCACCATTTATCGAAAGCCTGATCACCGAAAAAAGAAACGCAGGTTTCCAGTATGAGCATGCAGAATGGAGGCTTCACAAATTTGATGAATTCTGCAATCAAGAACTGCTCAAAACTCCTGTGATAACTAAAGAACTGGCTGAAAAATGGGAGATTCTGCGTAAAACAGAAACAAAAGTTACTCTTGCACGAAGAATCTCCATTCTCCGACAGCTGAGCCTATATATGCAGGCATATGGGATCCAGTGCTATGTCCCGAGAAACTTCAGCCATAAAAGTAGCCATATCGCATATGTTTTAAGCATTGAAGAAATACAGTCTCTATTTCGGGAGATTGACAGTTACCAGTCTGCCGTAAATGCAGAGGCTTTTCATAGGCTTGCCCTGGAATACAGGATTCTGTTCCGTATGCTGTTCTGCTGTGGACTTAGAGTATCAGAAGCCAGAAAACTGCGGCTGGACATGGCCGATCTGGAAAACGGTGTGCTAAGGATCTATCAGTCAAAAGGACGCAATGACCGTCTGGTCTATCTGCCGGATGATCTGCGGCAGCTATGCTGTGAGTATCTAAAGACCATGACAGTTAAATATAAAATAAGGTCAGAATGTTTTTTCCTGTCTCCGATCCGGCAAAAGTACTGCAGGTTGCTTCCATCGGGAAGCGTTTCCGCCTGGCGTGGAGCGAAGGATTTGACCTTTACGAAAAGTGGCTTGAATAATTGCTTTATGATCCGGAGCCGTCCGCGGATAACCGTTACCGGATGAACCAGAGAGCGCAGATCCCGGTGTTTAATTTCGCCGGATATGTGACCGCGGATGGGGACTGGTATGATCTCTGGGCAGAGAATAGTTACAGGGAATGGATCGAGAGGTACCAGACGGTGCAGTATTATGCATTGTTTGATCGGAAGAGGAATGGGAGGTATTTTGTGGAAGAGTGAGGCCCACTGCTTTCAGTTCCTGAAAAAGCAATGGTCAAAGCTTGACTACACAGCGATATTGACGTATGCTGAATGTGGAAGACAATACCATGGTTGATATCAAAGAGTGGAAACAATAAATGGAACCTATAAAATGTTTTCGGAACTTTTGAAGGAGGAATTGGCATGAGTGGCGTAGCAACTCTTAGCAATGAGAAAAACTATACCGTGTTCCAGTTCGGAAACCATGTGATCCGGTTCGTTGCTCCGTATTCGTTGGAACGATATACAGCAGTGAAAGAGTGGGACAATGGATATCTTGTTGTTATGGCAAAGTATAAGCACAATGAGAAACCGGAAGAAGAATATATTGATTTAGTTCCTATTCTCCCAAATTTGTATTTCGATGTCGATAAGTTCTTAAATCCAATTAAAGGCGTGGAGGTGGCAAATGGTTGATGTGAAGCAGGTTGCAGATGCGGCAGATATGATTGTAAATGGTTATGCATTTACCCGTTGCGCTGAGGGATTCCGTGTTTTGAATTTGAATCGTCCTGATCGGGCCGTAGTGTTTTCAAGTGATGGCAAGGTTTTGGAGACCAGCATGGATGATATTGAGGTTCGGATCGCGAGAGACTTTCCATTTTAAACCTGGAAAGTCTTAGTTTATATATGGAGAGGATAAAATATATAATAATTGGAAAGGCGGATCAACATGCAGGAATACTCAAGAATTCTAATCGAAATGTATTGTATGGAACATAATTCAGCAAAAAGCCGCAGGCTGCGAAAGCTGGTTGAAATATCATATGATTTAAGTGCTGTGGGAACAGATTCAGATGCAATTTTTCTTGAAAAAGTAATAGAACAGGAAAAGGATTCAGAGCTGAAGGAAGCATTTGAAGATTTGGATGATTATTTGTTTAACTGGTAAAAAGCGTTAAAATCATAAGGGTGCATTCAAAAGAAAGTGTAGATAAGTCTATGAGCAGCGGTATGGGCAATGAAACAAAAAAATTAGAGGCTGAGATTGATGCTCTTAAGAAACGAATTGAATACCTGGAGCAAATCTTAGATCAGGCAGGTATTCCATATGATGTTGAACAAAATTCAGAACCAAAGGCTGCGGACAATAGTGTAGAGGCTGATAATCTGATGCCATACATCATCCCGGAGACGATCACACCAAAACACGTCAACTATTTCTATTCATTCTTCAAGGGCAGAACTGATGTCTATAGCAAGAGATCAGGAAAGCCGAATCCCAAAACCGGAAAGACAGGATATTACACACAGTGTTGGAACTATTGGAAAAATGGTTTATGCCTAAAACGCGAGGGAAAGCAGATAAAATGTGGCAACTGTGAAAATCAGAAATATAAGAGTTTGACAGGAAATGACTTATTGATGCATTTACGTGGAGATAGGGAAGACTGCTCAGATGTAATCGGTATCTATCCGATGCTGCCGGATGAAACTTGTAATTTTCTGGTATTTGATTTTGATAACCATGATAAAGAGAATCAACTGGATGATGGAGCTAACACAGGGCTCGCATGGAAAGAAGAAGTAAATGCATTGCGGGAAATCTGTGAGAAAAACCAAATATACGCGTTAACAGAACGGTCAAGATCTGGGCATGGGGCACATATCTGGATCTTTTTTGAAAAGGCAATTCCGGCAGAAAAAGCAAGAAAATTTGGTGATGCACTTTTAGAAAAAGGGGCAGAATCTGTCAACTTAAAGACGTTTCAGTCGTATGACCGCATGATCCCGGCTCAAAATCATTTGCCGGAAGGTGGACTCGGAAATTTAATTGCGCTCCCACTGCAGGGACAGGCGTTAAAGAAGGGGAACAGCGCGTTTATTGACAAAAATTGGAAACCGTTTGAAAACCAATGGAAGCAGTTGGGGAAAGTCCGGCGGCTGTCGGAAGAATTTGTGGATAATTGTATTAAGGAATGGGGCGGGCAGGAGAAAACATCGACGGTGGAAGAAATTCCTAAACCGTGGAAAAAGAGAACTATGACTTTAAACCCAAAAGATTTGGATGGGAAACTGCAGGTTATATTAGCAAATCGAGTTTATGTTGATATCACGAATGTAAAACCAAGAATGCAGAATCAGATTCGAAGAATAGCAGCATACAGTAATCCGGAGTTTTACAAAAACCAGGCAATTGGGCGTTCTGTGCAGGGAATCACGAGATTTATTTCATGTAGTGAGGAGGACGGGAATTATATCAGTATCCCCAGAGGATGTTATGAAAAATTGCAGGGTATGTTGGAAATTGCGAGAATTCAGGCAGAGATTAAAGATGAGCGTCAAGGCGGGAAAAAGATTCGGATTTCTTTTAAAGGTGCGTTGTACCCGGAGCAGCAGGAAGCGGCGGATCATCTTTTAAAATATGATCAGGGTGTTCTCTCGGCGGCAACGGCGTTCGGAAAGACGGCGGTAGGTTCATGGCTCGTTGCTGAAAGAAAAGTGAATACATTGGTATTAGTACATAATACGGAGATCATGAAAAACTGGGTGGAAGACTTTGAAAAGTTTTTATTTATCGATGAACCATTGCCGGAATATCGGACACCGACAGGAAGAATAAAGAAACGGAAAAGTGTGATTGGAAGAAAAACATCCGCACATGACTCAATGAATGGAATTCTGGATGTTGCGATGATCTCGTCGTTAGGTCGGGAAGATAAGATCAATGAAATCGTGAAACAGTATGGAATGGTTATCATGGATGAGTGTCATCATGCAGCGGCACAGATCACACAGGAAGTTTTAAACGAAGTGAATGCAAAATATGTCTACGGGCTTACTGCTACACCGAAGAGGGATGATGGGCAGGAACAGAAGATATTTATGCAGCTTGGACCAATTCGTTATAAATATACCGCAAAGGATCGGGCGAAGAAACAGGGAATTGAACATTTTGTTTATCCAAGATTCACGCGCCTGATCAGCCCGGAGATTAAGAAAATGTCCATGAATGAGGCAAATAAGCTTATTATCGGCAGTGAAATCAGAAATAATCAGATCATAGATGATGTGAAACAGTGTCTGGAGCAGAAGAGAACACCGCTCGTTATTACGAAAAGCAGAGTTCATGCAGAACATTTGTATCAGAGATTAGAGAGTCTGGTAGATCATATCTTTCTTCTGGAGGGGGGAAGAAAGCTTAAGGAACGGGATGAAATTCGTGAACAGATGAAAAGAGTTCCGGCGGATGAATCTGTGATTCTTGTGGCGACAGGACAATATATCGGTGAGGGTTTTAACTATCCGAGACTGGATACCATGATGCTGGCGATGCCAATTTCTTTTGAAGGAAATGTAGAACAGTATTCAGGACGTCTGCACCGTGATTATGATACAAAAAAAGATGTCATTATTTACGATTACGTGGATATGCATATTCCGCAATTGGAGAGGATGTATCATAAGCGGATGAAGACATATCGGAAAATGGGCTATGATATTTGTGTGCCATCGACAGTAGGAATACAGCAGGTTAATGTGATTTATGATTTTGAATCATACATTGAGGTATATAAAAAGGACCTCGAAAGTGCGAACAAAGAGATCATAATTTCCAGTCCTGGAATAAATAAAAATAAGATTGAGACTATGATAGAGATCTGGAGAAATGTGCAGGAAAGAGGCACAAAAGTGATCGTGTTGACTTTGAGCCCGGAAAAGTACCCGAAAGAGCGCATAGAGGCTACGGCACAATTGATACAGACGATGAAGAATAACGGGGTGTTAGTAGAAATAAGGCAGCAGATGCATGAACATTATGCGATCATTGATCGAGAGGTCGTCTGGTATGGAAGTATGAATTTGCTTTCCAGGGAAAGGGAAGATGATAATCTGATGCGGATCAGGAATGCGGAAATAGCGGGAGAGCTGTTGGAGATGGATTTTGGATGAAGAGGTAAAGCTTTAATGAGTTGGATTGGGAAATAAAAGTAGATATGTGGAAAAATATATAACAATATTAAGGGCAATGAGAATATGAATTAGTCTTGCTGTACTGTGTTAATTTTTGAAGACGGACCGGGTAGCTAATCCGGTCCGTTTCCTATCTGCTTTGTTTGTGAATTCTAATGGCTATGTACGTCAATATAAGTAAACCTATGGAGCGGTTACATGATTCCTAATTTAGCAGCCAAGAATTGTGAGAATTTCTGATTCTAAGGAACGTATACTGTCAGGAATAGCTTTTCGAATGATTCGAATAACATCCATTCGTACTTGGTCTTCATTAAGATTGAGCTGTTTTGAAAAATAATGAAATTCGTTATGCTTTCCAGCGTAGAGTGCTTGATCGATTGTATCTTCCAGTTTAAAGTCTATTTGCCAGAGATTGCTCAGTTCAAGTTGCAATTCTTTATGAGCTTTTAAAAGATCGAGTAAAAATTTTTCTGGTCGGGAGTCTCCAGGCAAATAATTAAGCCGCAATTGAATCCATTCATTATAATCGGGATTTACACGTCCTTCTAAGTGATTTTTGACTTGAGAAACAGCCTTTTCATAATTTTGGTGCTTATCGCCATCACAGAAAGCAATACATGCATGGTTTCCAACTCGATAAGCAGCTGCCAGTTGTCTTAATATGGCTTGGTCAGAACCGATAGGTATAATTTTAATACGTCTTAAAATTGGATTGGAGAGTAAACCCTGCAAGACACTGGCGCCAACCTCGTCTTCTGTATAAACAGATAACTCCTTTTTTTCGCCGTCACTTAATTTCCCTGTAGCGTATCCGGATGAAATGTTAGAGAAAATATTTGTTTTTCCATCTGATGCTTCCAAGTAGAATCGACCTTCGGGAGGTAAACAGTCAAGAATAGTACTGGAATGAGTGGAACAGATGATTTGACAATGCAGTTCCAAACACAATTTTTTTAGTTCTTGAATTAAGCGCTTTTGCGCACTTTCGTGTAGACCAAGTTCGATTTCGTCAATAACTAATAAGGTGTTTTTACCCGCAGAGAAAAGTTCAATTAGCAAACTAAAAACAGCGTTTTCACCGGCACCCATATTAAAACCAGAATAGTGTTTTTCTTTGCGGTCTACTACAAATAAGCGGCGTTTGTCAACAGTTCTCAGATCCAAAGTTGTATATTTTTTGCCTAAAACTTTACTTGCGATATCTAGTATTCTATTTTTGGTGTCTTGATTGAGAGCAGAGGATTTGAACTTACCAGAATAAGAACGTTCAGTTTTACGTTCTCCGGGCGGAACGATTCTTTGAATACCGAGGAAGATGACATTTCGGCGTACACGATGGTCGTATTTATTCCATTTTCCTCCACGTTTTTTTAGCCGATATTGCCAGCCGGGACCTTCTAAGCCGCCTTTCCATTTTGCCAGAAATTCATACAAAATGAGAATACCATCTACTTTCATTTCGTCAATTGTTTGAACAAAAAAATCGCTAAAGGTATAATAAGGTTTGTTACGGTCGATCGGAATGTAGCCATAAGAAACATTGTGATAAGCACAGCAAGCTAAGGCTAATAAAGTTGACTTGCCAGAACCATTTTCCCCTGCAATTGCGGAAATTGGATATGTGAAATTAATTTTGCAGGGATGAAGACCACGAATTTGTCCGCGATCCATTTGAATTGTTTTGAGACTTTTACTATTTATGTCATTTTGAAACCATTCATGATTTTTCTTATCAACATCAGAATAGGAATATCTCATACGTATATCACCTCAAATATTTAGAACTATATTGATTTTACACGAATTAGTAGAGAATGTGTAACGATTTTTAGAAAGAGGTTATATATTGACAAACATAAGACCTCTTCCCAAAGTAGTACTCTAATTCTTTAAATAGAAAAATAAAGCACAATATATATATGGCGAAATGAGAATACCACAATATATACGACAAGTCAAGATGGACATAAAAATTGTGGTGCATGTGTAGCAAGCAATCCATAGAAAATATTAAAGAGAGACATTGTCCCAATATTGACAAAAGTGTCCCATAATGTTACCATAATACTTAGAACAGTACATGAAAGGCTGTGGGATATTATGAAAAAGAAAAATATAATTAACCTAATAAAATATTACGCGGAAAAAAATGATGCTGGTTTTCGGAATGAGGCTTATGAGATCGCTAAGGACTTCGACTTATCTGGTGATTATCAGCTGGCGGAGTATATTATGTCACTACTCTCCAATGTGAACACATTTGTACCGCAGGTGTCGGAGAGTGTTTCTTCCTTTTTTGAACGCATAGACGCGAAGGAAGATATGCTTTTAATGCCAGATGCGATTACGAACGATCTGTTGGGGGTGGTCAATGCAATCGACCGCAATATTGGAATCAATAAGTTCCTTTTTCAGGGAATGCCGGGAACGGGAAAGACAGAGGCGGTGAAACAGTTAGCGAGAATTCTGGACAGAGAAATTTTTATGGTGGATTTTTCTGCTATTATTGACAGTAAGTTGGGACAGACACAGAAAAACCTGGCGGCATTATTTAAGGAGATCAATAGTTTTGTCCAGCCGAAAAAGGTGATTGTCCTGTTTGATGAAATCGATGCTTTGGCGCTGGACAGAACGAACTCTAATGATCTGCGTGAGATGGGAAGAGCGACTTCGGCACTTCTGAAGGGATTTGACAGACTGAATGAGAATATTGTCTTGGTAGCGACAACAAATCTCTTTGAACATTTTGATAAGGCATTGGTAAGGCGGTTTGATTCAGTTATAGATTTTAATCGATATACAGAGGAAGATCTTCTCTTGATTGCGGAGAGGATGCTTGACCGATATCTGGATAAGCTGAAACTGGCAAACAGGGATATTAGGCTTTTCAGAAAAATTATGAAGCTTATGCCGGAAAAAATGTATCCAGGGGATCTGAAAAATCTGATCAGAACAGCTGTAGCGTTCAGCAATCCACAGGATGGAATGGACTACTTCAGAAGACTGTATTATGCTGTCTGCAATGAGAAACCGGAAGACCTAAAGAAATTGCAGGTTCAGAAATTCACGGTAAGGGAGATTGAGATTCTTTCTGGAAAATCAAAGAGCAGTGTGGCGAGAGAGTTAAAGGAGGCAGTGAGTGAATAATATTCTTCAATTAAAAGGAAGGTTTGAACAACGACCAAATAATTCCAAGCCGGGACCGCCGAAACTTCCGAAAGGCAAAGCTGTAGAATCGTCGCATCTGGTTGAACTGGCGGAACAGCTGACCAGAATTTTGATGTACTGGCAGATCAACACGGATATTGGCGGGGCGTTAGTCAGCGTACATTATAAACATATTGTAGCGAAGAGCAACCGTCTTAAGGTGATTCTGGCGGAGGGAAGTAAGAGTCCGTCAGAATCGATTCGCGGCGCGAAATTTGTGTGGGACGAGGATGCGAGTGGAAAGACGGTTCAAAAGCATGTATTTACTCATTTTGTCCGGTTAGACACACTTAAGAAATCAATCGAGCTTCTGCAAAAGACAGCAGCAGTTGTTGACGAATTTTATGCTGGAACGTTGACAAGCGAAGCCTGTGAAAAAATTGCGGATAGTGGCGAGTATTATGGAGAGACGCTAATAGCGAAATCCACATTTTTGAAGGTGATCGTTGATGGCAATTATGTGGAATCTTTTGAAATTGACCGTGCTGAGAATGATATAACACAGAATTCAATTATTACGATTTACCAGACTGGGGTTGAGACAAAGAAATTATTGTCAAAATTTGGAATACAAATCGTGGATGATAGAATTATTGATGGGACAACACTCCGGTTAAGACCCGATGAGGCAAAACTTCTTTACAACAACGCGTCGTATCTTGTTGCAATGAGTCTGACAGATTTTGCGGAAATCAATCGCGATGATATCACAGATGAAATTGAGAAATGGGATGAGGAAGAGGAATTGATTCCGAAGCCGTTGAATGAACCGGTAATTGGAGTGATTGATACCCAATTCAATGAGAAAGTATATTTTAAAGACTGGGTCGATTATAAGAATATGCTGGATAGGAATATTCCATTATCAGACGAGGATTATAAACATGGTACAGCAGTCAGCTATATTATTGTAGATGGACCTCATGCAAATCCGGAGCTTGAAGATGGATGTGGAAGATTCAGGGTTCGGCACTTTGGCGTAGCGACACATAGTGGATTCAGCTCGTTTGCGGTATTGAAATTGTTGAGAGATATTGTTGCAAACAACCGGGATATCAAAGTTTGGAATCTGTCGCTGGGATCAAAATTAGAAATCAATCCGAACTTTATCTCGCCGGAGGCAGCAGAACTTGATCGGATTCAAAGTGAATATGATGTGATCTTCGTTGTCGCAGGAACGAATATCCCGAAAGACTCTGACAAAAAAGATATGCGGATTGGATCCCCGGCGGATTCTCTAAATTCTCTTGTAGTAAATGCGGTTGACTTTAAGGAAAGATCTGCATCGTACACAAGAACAGGGCCGGTGTTATCATTTTTTAATAAACCGGATTTGAGCTATTATGGTGGGGATGGAACCCGGATTGATGAGAAAATAGCAGTCTGCCATGATAATTGTGGAGCTGCTTATGTGAAAGGAACCTCATTTGCGGCTCCATGGATCGCGAGAAAGCTTGCATATCTAATCCAGATCATGGGATTAAACAGAGAGGTTGCGAAAGCACTGCTGATTGACTCGGCCGCAAAATGGGACCGAAAGGATGATATTTCTCATAGAATGGGATATGGCGTGGTACCGAAACATATCAGCGATATTCTGCACTCATCAAATGATGAGATACGGTTTATTATAACAGGTACCTCAGAAGAATATGAGACCTATACATATAATCTTCCGGTCCCTGTTATCAATAATGCGCATCCTTATTATGCGAAAGCTACATTAGTTTATTTTCCACAGTGCAATCGAAATCAGGGTGTCGATTATACCAGCACGGAGATGGATATTCATTTCGGAAGGATCACGGTCAATAAGAGTAAAAAAGCAATGATTAAATCGATTGATAATAATAAACAGTCGGAAGACGGTTTGGTCATACTGTATGAGGAAGATGCAAGAAAAATGTATCGTAAGTGGGACAACGTCAAACATATCAGCGAAGAAATCAAAGAGCGTGCAGTTCCAAGAAAAGCATATGATTCGGGCTTGTGGGGACTCAGCATAAAAACAAAAGAGCGGACAGTAAATAGGAAAAAAACTCCGCTTCAGTTTGGTGTTGTTGTCACATTGAAGGAAATGAATGGTGTTAACCGGATCGATGATTTTATTAAGCTATGCATGGCGAGAAACTGGCTGGTAAGCAGGCTGGATGTGCAGAATCAAGTTGATGTGTATACGAAGGCGGAGGAAGAGATTACGTTTGAGTAGTATGAAATTTGATGTAGAGATTATGAAAAATGCCTGATGGAAGAAATAATAAGTGTTAACGGAGGGGAGGAGGGCAATCTGACCGATAAAGCAGGAGCTTCCTGCTCTAGCGGTCAGAATTTTGTACATTTCGACTACCACTCCAGCCGATCCCAATCCACTTCTCCGAGCTGTGTGTCCAGCCATTTCTCATAGGTTTCTTCAGTAAATGGTCCATGCGTATCGACATAATTGTAAGTAATATTCAGGAATTCATCGATACTTTGAAATGGGACGGGACGATTGTAGAACATTTCGGAATACGTATCATATTGATCCAGCCCGGCGAGGATCGTATTGGCGATATCTGCCTGGAATGTCAGGATATTCCTTTCGAGGGCTGCTGCCTTGTCCGCTGCTTCCGGAGTGCTGAAATCTATTGTCTCAGATGATCGTATGCCCTTGGCTCTGCCGGGGGCTTTTCCTTTTATCAGATCTGCTTTTTGTATGGTCTCTCGTGCTTCATCCGGGTCTTCATCGAGGATAGAGGAAAGCTCCAGACAAAGCAGAGAAAGCAGTTTCTGTCGTTCTGATCGTGTTTTTACGCCATTGATCCAGTATGTACAGAGCCATTCCATATACAGATCAGGATAGAAGAAATAGTATTCGATATGATTGTAGGTTCTGGTGTAGGTCCAGACTACCCTCATAACCTCCTCGGGGAGATGATTTCTCAATTTATCCCAAAGAAGCTGGACAAAATGAGTGATCAGTGCCAAATCTCTCTCGGCCAGATACTCATTATAAAAATCTTCATCATCAAACCAGGAAGCATGATAATGGTCTTCGACGATTGCCTGCAGAGTGTACAGATAAAAGATAGCCCAGGGATAGAGGACTTCGACATTAAAATAGAGGTTTCCGGACTTATATTTATTGCGTTCTTTTTGAAGGGACTGACTGTCAACGGAAAAGATGCAGGATGCCAGCTGCCCTATATTTTCGTAGTTATTATCGACGGCTTCAATATTTCGATCTCCCTGATAGGCATGGCGGATATCGTAGCAGAGCCCGAGAATATTTTCGTAACAGGAAGAGGATTCGACATTATCCTGATGTTCAAAGTAGAAACGCAGGTAATCGCTGAGCGCACTGTGAAGCGCATTCAGATCCTCATAATCCCCGTGTATTGTGATGCCGATCATATTTTTTGTGTCTTTGATCCGTAACATAGAGCCTCCTTTTCCACACAGACATTTTTTTGTGTGCCATGTTCAAAATATTTATCTCAGTCGAGAAGATTCTCACCTCTTTAGGTGGTGAGTCATAGCAAATTTGCCTCAGAGGGAGTTAGGTCTCCGACTGAGAGAAACGCTCCGCGAGGATGCGCAGTGATTCTGTATGGAATATGTCAGCTTTGCTGACCAGAATCACGCGCTATCATGCGGATCAGCAGCCCTTTTGCTTCAATTTCGATCGTATGTGAATTGTCAAGATACATGGAACCGGTTCCTGCATGGGGAAGCAGTTCTTCCGGAGAATTCTCCGGTTCTATAGCGATCTGGACCACATCCTGTTTATGAAATGTAAAGTCAAGGGTATTGGCTTTTCCAACTGGATCCGGTATCTGGCAGGCTCTTTTACGAAGACGCGTAACCGCATTGTAAAAAGAACTGGGAGAGATCCAGTGCTCAGTACACCATGCCGCATCCGTCAGACCGCTCTGCCTGCACTCAGTCACCAGTTTCATCCATTCATCCAGGGAACGCCCTGGGGCACGTTTGTCAGCCATAATGAAACCTCCATGTGTAGTGAATTTCTATCTCCTATCAACGGAATGGAGTAAAAATCTATTTCCTATCATCATTATGGACTACAAAATAGCCAGTGAAAAGTTACCCAGAAATTAAGCGCTTACGATGGAAGCAGCTTCCGGATGCCATCACACGCAGATATCGGTTCATTCCGGCCAAAGTCGAAGTGGATGAACAGAACATCATATTGGCGTGTATGCCGCAGATCAGACGGACATATGGTAAAGGCGGCTCATCTAAAGAGCCTGCTCCATGGAAGTCCGGTATCTGTGTAACGGATGGCTACCAGGTTTACCACACTCTTGAAAAAGAGCGGGAAGACCTGATGATTGCCGGCTGCTGGGTCCATGCGCGCAGGCGATCTACCGGAAAGAAGGGAAATTAAAAGACCTGCCCTCTGAAGAACGACTTGCCCGGCGTCAGGCGACCATCAAACCGTTGGTGGATGCCTTGTTTGCGTACCTGAAACAACACGAAAACGAAGTTGGTGCAGATAAATGCCTGTGCCGTATTTGGTGGACAAATCGGGACATATTCGGCGGCCAGTATGAGGCACACGAACCGGCCAAATGATTCTGCAATCTACAGCCACCCAACCACAACCCGGCACCTCTTCTTACAAAACGCAATCCCATACGCAAGAATCTCTCTCCGCCCATCTGCTCGAAGCTCTTCATCATATCTCCGATCCCGGATCTGTTGAAGCGCCCGTTCACATGCCCGATCAAGCTCATCAAATGTGCGGGCATATTTCAATTCTATGATGATCCCGGCGTCCGGATCTTTAGGCTTGATCAAGATATCCGCGAATCCATCGCCGGATTCTTTGTTCGATTTAACTGCCCACCCGGCATGATTTTTCAGGATGTCGAGAAGGATGCCATGATAGAAAATTTCCTTTTCTTCATTTCTTGATTTTGTATCAAGAATACTGATCGTTTCACCAAGGAACAGCGTTAATTCTTTTTGGATGTCATCTGTTTTTCCTTCAAGAAATCCGCGATTGATCTTCTCTGTGGATGCCTGGTTACTTTCAATCACACAGTCAAACCATTCCCTGATCTGGAGGACAAATACCTCACGGACTTCTTTATTCGGAATGACCAACTGATATATATGATCCCCTACACATCCAACCTGTGTGAGGTATCCGGTTGTAAAAAGTACACTCCATATATTGTCAATACTGTTATCGATTTCATCATAAGTCAGATCCAGACGGATTCTCTTCTCGACCGTCTTTTCTGCGATCAGCTGTTCAATTTCATCTCTGGTAGTTGCATCAGCTTTATCAATAAAACGTTTTACAAGATCATTTCCACTGCTGTTGATCCAATAGGATTTCGGCTGTGCCTTAGGATTATCGATCAGATCAAATACATAATTGATCACATCCCACGGGCAGTAAATTCCTACATTTCCGAAACGATATCCATCATACCATTCCTTGGCTTCCGGAAAATGCTCTTGTAAGTTATAGTCCGACAATAGTTTTGCTACTTCCTGGTTTGTAAATCCAAATTCTTCATCATATCGAACATCATCGACTGCATAGATCTTAAAATTATTCAGTCCTGTAAAGATACTTTCTTTTGACACCCGAAGGCATCCTGTCAGAACTGCGAACTGCAGGAATTCATTCGTTTTAAGTGTCTCACCAAACAGTCCTCGGATCAATGAGACCATTTCTTTGTAATAACCATGCTGGAACGCCTTATCGAGCGGCACATCATACTCATCGATCAGAATAATAACTTTTTTCCCATAATACTGATACAAAAGCTCTGATAATTTTTTTAGTGAAAATTTCAATTTCGTTCCAAGTTCAGACTTCAGACTATCCTGGAGAGAAACCAATTCATGATATAGATTTTTTCATCGTTATCCAGCAGGGCACTATTTAATAAAAGTTTGAACCGCCTTACCTCACTTGTAATCAACTCACACAAAGAGTCTCTTGCTTCTTCAAAGGTAAGTCCCTCTACACCCTTCAGTGAAAGAAAGATGACGGGATACTTTCCCATATATTCTTCGCACAATTCTTTTTTGCTGGAAATATAAAGACCGTCAAACAGTCTTTTGTCTGTTCCGATTTCAAAAAAACTCTTGATCATACTCATATTTAAAGTTTTTCCAAAACGGCGCGGTCTGGTAAAAAGATTTACTTTGCTCCAGTTTTGCAGAAGCTGTTCGATCAGTTTTGTTTTATCGACATAGTAAAAATTTTCTTTCCGGATTTTCTCAAAAGAATCGATTCCAATTGGTAATTTTAAGTGTTCCGTCAATGATGTTACATCTCCTTTCGCTATGCTACTGCAAGATACAGAAGAATCAGAACTGAAAATTCTTACCTGTGAACAGCAATATAAAATCCTGTGTTGTTAAGTGATTTTATTTTATCATTGATTGGGAGGGATAGCAAGGAGGGCGTTTCATTGTGTGCGAAACCAAAAAATGAACTACAGACGCTATTGTACGGACCGCCGGAAAATGATATAATCGGGATAACTGTCGTCGGACAGGGAATAAAAATTTGAAAGACAGGAAGATTTACATATGTGTGGAATTGTTGGATTTACAGGACATAGACAGGCGGCCCCGATCCTGCTTGAGGGACTTGCGAAATTAGAGTATCGCGGATATGACTCTGCGGGAATCGCAGTACGTGACGGGGAGAAAGACGTGGAGATCGTCAAGGCGAAGGGACGTCTCCGTGTCCTCGCGGAAAAGACGAATGATGGAATGGCAATGCAGGGAACCTGCGGGATCGGTCATACGCGCTGGGCGACGCACGGGGAGCCGAGTGAGCTGAATGCGCACCCGCATTGCAGTGATGACCGGAACGTCGTCGGCGTTCATAACGGAATTATCGAGAATTACCAGGAACTCCGGGAAAAGCTTCAGAATAAGGGATATACGTTTTATTCCGATACGGATACAGAGGTTGCGATCAAGCTGATCGACTACTATTATAAGAAATATGAGCATACGCCGGTGGATGCGATCAACCACGCGATGGTGCGGATCCGCGGTTCCTACGCGCTGGCGGTCATGTTCAAGGATTATCCGGAGGAGATCTACGCGGCGAGAAAGGACAGCCCGATGATCATCGGCGTGGCGGACGGTGAGTCGTTTGTTGCTTCGGATGTTCCGGCGATCTTAAAGTATACGAGAAGTGTTTATTATATCGGAAATATGGAGATGTGTCGTCTCCAGAAGGGGAAAGTGACCTTCTATAACCTTGACGGGGACGAGATCGAAAAAGATCTGGTGGAGATCCAGTGGGATGCCGAGGCGGCGGAGAAAGCCGGCTATGAGCATTTCATGATCAAGGAGATCCATGAGCAGCCGAAGGCGATCCGTGATACGATCAATTCTGTTGTGAAGGACGGAAAGATCGACTTGAGCGGAGTCGGGCTTTCAGAGGAGGAGATCGCGAAACTCGGACAGATCTATATCGTGGCGTGCGGATCGGCGTACCATGTCGGCGTTGCGGCGCAGTATGTGATCGAGGAGCTGGCGCAGATCCCGGTCCGTGTGGAGCTCGCTTCGGAATTCCGGTATCGGAGACTCTTGTTTGCACCGAATTCCCTGGTGATCATCGTGAGCCAGTCCGGGGAGACGGCGGACAGTCTTGCGGCGCTGCGTGAGGCGAAGGCGCATGGTGTGAAGACGTTGGCGATCGTCAACGTGGTCGGTTCCACGATCGCGCGTGAGGCGGATCATGTCTTCTATACACTTGCAGGTCCGGAAATCGCGGTTGCGACGACGAAGGCGTACAGCACACAGCTGATCGCCTCGTATCTTCTTGCAACAGAGTTTGCACGTGTCCGCGGTGTGATCGATGAGGACCGGACGGCAGAGCTTCTTGCAGAGCTGCAGACAATCCCGGAGAAGATCGAAAAGCTTCTCGAGGACAAGGAGCGGATCCAGTGGTTTGCCGCAAAGCAGATGAATGCGCAGGATATGTTCTTTATCGGGCGCGGGCTTGACTATGCGGTCAGCATGGAAGGCAGCTTAAAGATGAAGGAGATTAGTTACATCCACTCTGAGGCGTATGCGGCCGGGGAGCTGAAACACGGGACGATCAGCCTGATTGAGCCGGGAACGCTTGTGATCGGCGTTCTGACGCAGCAGAATCTCTATGAGAAGACGGTCAGCAACATGGTCGAGTGCAAGAGCCGCGGGGCGTACCTGATGTCGCTCACGACGTATGGAAACTACAGCATCGAGGACAGTGCTGATTTTGTGATCTATATTCCGAAGACAGAGCCGTTATTTGCGGCGAGTCTGGCGGTGATCCCGCTGCAGCTGCTGGGATACTATGTATCTGTCGCAAAGGGACTGGATGTGGATAAGCCTAGGAATCTGGCGAAGAGTGTGACGGTGGAGTAAAGAAAATAAAAAGTGTCGAGTCGTAAAGGATAACTTTTGACTTGGCACTTTTTTTAGTTTATCTGTTCAGCTTCTCAACAATTACATTACACCGTTTCTTGCAAAATGCAACCCCGTAAGCAAGAATCTCTTCCTGGTCAAAAAAAATTCAACTTTTTTCATTTTTCCTGTCACATTTTCGATTTTCTTACGTTTATATTAATGGAACATGTTAAGAGAAAACGGATCCTGTCGGGAAGGGCGGGAGCCGGCGTCGGATATATGCGGAAAACGGCGTCGGGCAGCGGCTTTTCGTGAGGCGGGATAACGGGATCTTATGACATGATCAATAAGTTTGCGGGCGCTGTTCCGGGCTCAACACCCCATGAGACCGGGATACGGGTTTTTGATCAAATCGAAAGGCGATGGGGTCCTGACAGACAACGAATGGAGGAGGAATACATATGATCGTATCAAACAAGTACACGAAAATTGAGCGTAATGGAATGTATTATATTATTCCATCGAGCGCTCCAGAATGCCCGCATTGTGGTGGAGCTATGACGGTCCGGGACAGTAAAAGAAGAAAGCTGATCCTGTCCGACGGGACGGTACAGATGTTTGTTCTGCGCCGGTACAAATGCAAGATATGCGGACGCATCCACCTGAATCTTCCTGATATTATGCTCCCGCATAAGCACTATGCGCGGGAGGCGATCATCGAGACGGTGAGAGGAGAGCGGAACTGTTCGGCGGAGCAGTCGACGATCTACCGCTGGAACCGGGAGAAACTGCAGCTGGAATGTCAGGTGCTTCAGATGGAGAAGGAAGCCGAAAAGGAGAGCCGGACGGAAGGTGAGCCTGGCTGCCGGTGTGCGGGCAATTAAAATAACAGGGAAAATGAAAAAGCGGCAGGTGCGGTGCCTGCAATTATGTGATCAGTGAGTATGGTTGCCGGTCAGTCAGGAATGGCTGGCCGGCCGTTTTGATAATGCTGGCTTGTCCAAGTGTGGTAAATATATAGTCCAATTATGGACAATATACAAATAGTGTCAATGTATGGTATATAGATGATATCAGGAAAAGTGTTTGTTCGGCCTGTATCTGTTCGGCTGAAACGTGTGCCGGATTGCCGTGTGCGGAGGAGAGAATGGTAAGTTACAATCGCCTGTGGGAGACCATGGAAAAGAGAAAGATCAGTCAGTACCGGCTGATCAAGGAGTTTGGCTTAAGCTCCGGTCAGATGAGCCGTCTGAAAAAGAATACATATGTCTCTACACATACGCTGGAGACGCTCTGCAGGATCTTAGACTGCAGGATCGAGGATGTAATGGAAGTTTCCTTCGAGGACGAAAAGAGCGAAAAACAGGTTCACGGACTCTGATCTTTACCGGAAAATGATTCCGATAAAGACCAGCCGTTTTTAAACTTCTTTCTCGCCGGGCTCAAAATGAGATGCGTACGATGTCTGCGACACTGCAGTTTAAGATCCTGCACAGAGTTTCCAGAGTATGAGTGGAGATATGCTCATTCTTCCGGATCCGCTGAAGCTGGCCGGAGCTGAAATGATAGCTGCGGACCAGGCGATACTGGCTGATGTGCTTTGATCTTAAGGTGTTCCAGAGTGGACTGTAATCGATCATGAGGAATGCCTCCTTTCCTTATATAATGCGGCGAAAGAGCCGCTATAGTAGAGAATAGAAGATATTGTCGGAAATTTGTGAAAATATAAGGAAAAAAGCCGGATTCTTTCGGATGTTGACAGGAATTGCAGACAACGACGGTGCTCAATGATACAAAGGAGGAAACAGTATGGTCAAATATACGAGATTATGGGAGACAATGCAGAGAAAAGGGGTCAGCCAGTACCGCCTGATCAAGACATACGGGATCAGCAACGGTCAGTTGAACAGACTGCGGAAAAATTTATATATTTCAACTCATACCGTAGAAACTTTGTGCAGGATCCTGGACTGCCGCGTTGAGGATGTGATGGAGATCGTGTTCGATGAGAATGAGGAGCCGCTGTGGTCTCCGGGACTGGAAGAGGAGCGGCAGAAGGAGAAAGAACTGGAAAAGAAAAAGAACAGACAGGGCTGAACGGATCTTGATGGGCGGTAATCTGCAGCTGGAAGATCCGACAGCCTGGATCAAAGCCATGGATTTTGTGAGAACGGAATTTTCAGGATGTGAGAAGACGCGGAAAACCGGTTGCTAATATTCTCTTTACCGGGTATACTGAATGAGATTAAAGATCATGGAGATAATGATTCAGCAGATCTATGCAGCGAATCCGGAAGATAGTTTTGCCGGGAAATCGTGAAGGCGCTGGAAAGTTACTCACAGAGAATATTGGAGGAACTTAAAATGGATACGATGACAGGACGCAATGTCGGAAAGACATGCCGGACCCATTACAGAGGAACTTTTAACGACGGTACACAGTTTGACTCTTCCTACGATCGTGGAGAGCCGCTGGAGTTCGTATGCGGTGCAGGCCAGATGATCAAAGGATTTGATGCGGCCGTCGCAGATATGGAAGTCGGCGAGATCAAAGAGATCCATCTGATGCCGGAGGAAGCTTACGGAATGCCGAATCCGAACGCGATCCTCACACTTGAGATCGCAAATCTCCCGGGTTCTGAGGACCTGGAAGTCGGCCAGAAGGTATACCTTACAAACCAGAGCGGCCAGCCGTTCCCGGTAACGGTTACCGCAAAAGATGAGAAGATGATCACTCTCGATGCGAACCATGAGATGGCGGGAAAAGAGCTGAACTTTAAGATCGAGCTGGTGGAAGTAAAATAAAAAAAGTAAGATCGTGTGAAAGGGCTGTCGCATTAACGTGCGGCAGCTCATTTTGTATTCCCATTCCAGATCGGAAGGGAATTTCGATGAAACCGGCAGCCGAAAGCAGATTCCCAAGAAGCGTGAACCGGCTGCAGGTGGCCACGAGGGGAAAGGAATTGACGGATCACACAGACAGGTGTATACTTGCATATGCCGCACAACTTGACATGTCAACATGATAATTGAGAAAAATTTTCATGTGTCAGGGAACGAACTTCTTTATTAAATTTTCAGGAGGACATCATGAATATCACACAAAAACAAAAGGGCATCCTCTTTATGATCCTGTCCGCACTTTCCTTTGCGTCCATGCAGGTGGTTGTCCGCTTGAGCCGGGAAATTCCGACGATGGAGCAGATCTGCGTCCGCAATCTTTTCATCCTGATCGTTTCTTTCTTCATTATCCGGAAGAAACATGGTTCTTATTATGGTCCGAAAAAGTATCAGCCGTATCTCTTTGGCCGTTCGTTCTTCGGATTCCTTGGGCTGATCACCCTGTTCTACGCATCCAGCCATGCGGCGCAGGGCGATGTCACAGTGTTAAATAAGCTCTCTCCGATCTTCGTGACTCTGCTTGCAGCTGTGTTCATGAAGGAGAAGCTTTCCCCGATCCAGATCCCGGCGCTGGTCCTGTCCGTGCTCGGCGCATTCATCGTATTCCGTCCGAGCTTCCAGTCTGATCCGTTTCCGCTGATCGTTGCGCTCCTTTCCGCGATCACATCGGGAATTGCGTACACGTTTTTAGGGTATTTTAAAGGAAAAGTCGATGGAATTACCGTCATCATGCACTTTTCCACATTCAGCGTGTTCGGTTCCCTGCCGTTCGTGATCGGAAACTTTGTCATGCCGGATCTGCGCCAGTTCCTGCTCCTGATGCTGATCAGTCTCTTCGGCTCTTTCGGACAGGTATTTATCACATACGCATACCGTTTTGCTCCGGCATCCGAGATCAGTATCTACAATTATTCCGGAATCCTGTTCAGCATTCTTCTCGGAGCAGTGGTTCTCGGAGAACCTGTAAAACATACCTCGATCCTTGGCGGCGCCCTGGTTGCGATCGCTTCCATTATGGTGTATATTTATGGAAACTCGAAAAAGAAAGAGGCGAAGTAAGTGGAGTCAGATGACAAGAAACTCTACACCCCGAAATATGTACAGATCGAAGATCATATTATAAGCGAGATCCGGAATGGCCGTCTGAAGACAGGTGACCGGATCCCATCGGAAGCGGAGCTTGTCCGGATGTTCGGGGTGAGCCGGATCACGGTCACGACCGCGATCAAAGAGCTTACCGCCCGCGGGATCCTCGTCCGCAGACAGGGAAAGGGGACCTTTGTAAGGAGGGACGACCCGGAAATTTCGGAAGAGACGGATGGTTTTTCGGCCGCGCAGGCTGGCTCCGCCGCTTCCGCATCGAGAACGATTGCTTTCGGCGGCGGGATACGGCTTGCTTCACCGGAAAAAGCGGAACAGAAACCGCACACGCTCCTGGAGAACAGGATCATCTCTGCGGATCCCGTTCTCTGCCGAAAGCTCGGTCTTGATGCGGGAAGCTATGTCTACCAGATCGTCCGCTGTATCAGTGATGGCGGGAAGACTTCGGAGATGGATTTTACTTATATCCCGCTGTCTGTATGCGGCGGACACACCTTCGACTGTGCGGAATTATCGACCAGCCTGATCCATGACTATATCAGCCGGAATTTCCCGGAGAAGCCGACGGGCGTGGACATCTATCTTCAGCCGGAGCTCACGGGAGATATTGATGTCTCCATGATGACCGGAGAAGGGGATGGTCCTGCCGGAATGCCGCTTTTTTTCTGGGATACGGTCGTCCGCAGAGGAAAAAAGGTTCTCGCAGTCACGACAACCGCTTCAAAGCTTTATCAGGGGATGAAATTCCTGACGTTTGAGATCCCGGCGCTTCCTTAGCTTTCCATCTGCCGCCCGAGGAAACCGGCAGCTGTTGCCGCCAGGCGCAGTTCCGGATCTGAAAATTTTGCGCGCGGCTCCCGGCTCATGATAATGACGGCTCCGATGGCGTCGCCTTCGCAGATGATCGGTGTGATCACCTGGGCTGTGATGCTGTCCCCGTCATCGTCGGTTACAGGCGTGAAGTTTCGGTCCTCTTTTCCTGCCTGGATGACGGTGCGTTCCTCGATCACATGCTCCAGCGCCCGGCTGATCGGTTTTTGGAAAAAGTCCTTTTTCGCTCCGCCTGCCGCCGCGACTACCTGGTCCCGGTCCGTGATGCATACGAGAAGCCCGGTCGACTGGGCCATCGCGTCCGCGTACTGACCTGCGAACGCGTTCAGTTCCATCATCGGTGAGTATTTTTTCAGAATGATCTCTCCCTCACGGTCGGTAAAGATCTCAAGCGGAGTTCCCTCCCGGAGACGCAGAGTCCGCCGGATTTCCTTTGGGACGACTACACGGCCGAGATCATCGATTCTTCTTACAATTCCAGTAGCTTTCATAACGTTTATTCCTCCTGCATATCACATACCATGTTTCCCATATTGTGTGCCTTATGGGTAGTATGTGGAAACAGGGTGAATTTATACATCGCAAAAATGAAAAAGAAATGAGGAAATCATCATGTATACGTTTGAAGATTTAAAGCAGATCATGAAGACGCTGCGTGCAGAGGATGGCTGTCCCTGGGACCGGGCGCAGGATCATGAGACGCTAAAAAAGCATCTCGTGGAGGAATGTGCGGAGGTGCTGGAGGCGATCGATAGCGGGGATACGGAAAATCTCTGTGAGGAGCTCGGGGATGTCCTGTTCCAGGTCATGTTCCACAGTGAGATCGAGGCGGAGCGCGGAAATTTCAACGTGGATGACGTGGTAAACGGGATCTGCGAGAAGATGATCCGCCGTCATCCGAGGATCTTCGGAGGTGAGATTCCGGAGGTCGAAGATGAGAAAGATCTCTGGGAAGCGATCAAAAAACAGGAGCGGGAAATGAAGAAAAAAGCCGGAAAGCATTGACAAAATGCGGTTCCTGTGCATGTCCGGGAAGACGTGTGTACGGGAACGGAAAAACGCTGAAAAACACGGTAAAATCGGGCAAAACTCCTTGACAAAGAATGCAGAAACATATATAAATGTAAGAGTGCAATGCAAAGGTCCTTCGGGCAGGCTTTGTCCGCGGGTTTTGAAATGAATTTTAGGAGGAAATAAAACAAATGAACAAGACAGAATTAATCGCAGCAGTTGCTGAGCAGGCAGAACTTTCCAAGAAAGATGCTGAGAAGGCACTGAAGGCTTTCACAGATGTTATTGCAGCAGAGTTAGTTAAAGGTGAGAAAGTACAGTTAGTTGGTTTCGGTACATTCGAAGTATCCGAGAGAGAAGCAAGAGAGGGAAGAAACCCGCTTACAGGTGAGAAGATCACAATCGCAGCTTCCAAGAACCCGAAATTCAAAGCTGGTAAGGCTTTAAAGGATATGGTAAACGCTTAATTCTGTTTTCGGAATGAACTGACTTATAAATTTGACCTGATCGTGACGGGTCATGTGAATCCCCTCTGTGATGCGAATGTGCGTTGCGGAGGGGTTATTGTTTCCGGGAAAACGTGTCCGCCCGGGGCGGGCAGCAGGAATTCTGGCGGCGGTATCGCCGCGAAAAGGAGCAGTTATGCGGTTAGACAAATATCTGAAAGTATCCCGTATCATCAAGCGGAGAACCGTGGCAAACGAGGCGTGCGACAGCGGTCGTGTCATGTTAAATGACAAGGTCGCGAGAGCCAGCGCGGAAGTGAAGGTTGGGGATGTGATCGAGGTCGCATTCGGAACAAAGGCCGTGAAGGTGCGTGTGACGAGTGTGCAGGAGACGATCCGCAAGGAAGATACGAAGGAAATGTTCGAATATATTTAATAAGGAACCTCACGGCGATAAGTCTGTGAGGTTTTTTTATGCCCCGGAAAAAAGGCATCCCGGAGATCGCTGCCTGTGGGCATAAATTTTTATTCCCATCATATATATAAAAGAGAATGTACGCCGGCGCATTTTTGCGTCAGGCGCGGTCGCTTGCGGCAGATTTACATGTTGGAGGTGCTTTATGGAAGAAAATCCGGGAATGGCGCATAAGATCGTTTTGAATAACCGGGATCAGGGAAATCTCACGGGGATCCTGGATGTGATCTCGTTCGATGAAAATACCATCGTGCTGGACACGGACATGGGACTTCTGACCATCAAGGGGAAAGACCTCCATGTGAACAGGCTGAGCCTGGAAAAGGGCGAGATCGACATTGAGGGCAGGACGGACAGCCTTGTGTACTCGGCGGGCGGCGGCACGAAGAGTGGGGGGAGCTTCTGGGCGAAACTGTTTAAATAATAGTAACGATTCAGGAGGTCTGCAGACTTGCTGCGCTGACCGTAATAAAACGTGGGGTGGAAGGCAAAAATCCCATCGGCGAAGCCGATGCGGAATGGATTTTTAATTGTGGAGGAATCGCAGAGTGAGCACATATCTTGCCATGGAAGTGAGACTTGTCTGGATGAGTTTCGTGCTGGGATGCATTCTGATGGCAAGCTATGATCTGTTAAGATGGTTCCGCTTTTTTGTTCCGCACGGGCTGGTCTGGACGGGGATCGAGGACTTTTTTTATTGGATCTACGTGGCTGTCATGACCTTTCTTCTGCTGTTTTATGAGAACAGCGGGATCGTCCGTGCCTATGTGATCGCCTGCGTGTTTTTTGGCATGATCTTTTATGATAAAATCATCAGCAGGAATGTGTTCCACCTATTGAAAAAGCTGAAAAAATGGTATAAAATTAAAAGAAAGACTGCCTCAGAAAAGAGAAGAAACAGGCAGTCTGAAATGTAGAAATAAAAGGTCATTCCCGGAAACACGTGAGAGTGTGGAAAATCCACAGGAAAATGGATTGCCTGTCATGAATGTGAGCGTTCATGCACAGGAAACGGAATGGACCGGTTGATCAGGATAGAAGGCAAGATCAAGAAGGAAGCGAGGAGTCATGGGAGAAAACCGGAACAGACGGAACAAAAGAAGATCGAGAAACAGTCTGGGTAACCGGATGGCGCTGATCGGGATCACGGTGGTCGTAGGAAGCCTTGCTGTGGTTGTCCATATCGGCGGAACTTCCCTGAGAGAACGTGATCTGGAATACCAGGCGCGGGAACAGGCACTCGAGAAGACGTTGGCGAAGGAGGAGGCGCGAGCCGCCGAACTCGAAGAGTACCGTGTGTATGTCCAGACGAAACAGTATATCGAGAAAGTCGCAAAAGAAAAACTGGGACTTGTAAATAAGGATGAGATCCTTTTTAAAGCGGATGAATCCAACTGATGTTCATGGCGGATCATCTGAAAGATTTGTGAGCCGCATCGTCTGTAAAATGACAGTGGATGAATGTCTGGCTCAAATCAGCGCAGATGATGTCGTAAATTTTTAAAAACTGAATACGGGAATCCGACAAATATTTCCCGCCTGCCTGCATATAATAAAATGGCGTATTCCGCGTCGTTTGGCTGGTCATGGAGACCTGGATGGTCTTTCGTGACAGGGTACGCAGGTTAGGAGGGAATTTTTGTGTTTGGAGATCGGGAGATACATAGAAAGTTGTCCGGAGCCGGGGGATATGCGGCGGAAAGACTCGCGGAGATCTCGGATTCGCTGGGGCAGCTCGCAAAGATCATGAAAAATTCCGGCGAAGATCCGGGACTTTCCAGAGAGGACGGGATCGCGGCGCTGGAATCGGCGGCATCCGTGGTCTGTGGGAGCTGCGACAGGTGCGGAATGAAGCAGGAGTGCCTGGATGAACAGAACGGGGAACATTATTTCCTATATTATCTGCTCCGCGCATTCGAGAAAAAAGGTGCGCTGGAGTACCCGGACATGCCCAGGGAGTTTCTGGACCGGTGCCGGAAAAAGACGGATTATCTCAGAGAATTGAACCGGAGTCTCGGACGATCCACGATGAACCTCGCCTGGAAGAACCGGTTCCTCGAGAGCCGGGATGCAGTTATGCTGCAGTTTGAGGAGATGGCGGGGATCCTCGGGGAGTTTTCCGGACAGATGGAGCAGGCGGCGGACGTGACGGAGACGCTGATCCCGGCGGTCCGGTCTGCATTCCGGAAACGCAGGATTGCATTGGAGGACATGCTGGTCCTGAAGTATGGGGACGGAAGACGGGAAGCATTCCTTACGGTGCGGACAGCAAACGGGCGCTGTGTAACTGTGAAGGACATGGCGGCGCTGTTCGGACAGGCTGCCGGAGCGGAGTTTGTCCCATCGCGGAACGGAAAGACGCTGGTCACAAGAAAAACTTCCACGGTGCGCCTGATCGAGAAAGGAAATTACCGGCTGTTGTTTGGAACTGCGAGGACCCCGAAAGAGGGGGAAGAGGTCTCCGGCGACAACTACATGTTCCGGAACACACTCCCAGGACAGGTTGCTTTGAGCCTCTCAGACGGAATGGGGAGCGGACCGGCGGCGGGAGCGGACAGCGGGCGGGTCATGGAGCTCGCGGAACAGCTTCTCGACACGGGATTCTCCGCGAGATCGACGCTGAAGCTGATCAATACGGTGCTTTTGCTGAGCGGGATGGGCGACCGGCCGGCGACGCTGGATCTGGGACTTGTAAATCTTTACACGGGCGTTCTGGAGATGATGAAACTCGGGGCGGCGGCGTCCTTTCTCCTGCCGGACCGGAGATCCGGCGGGGAGGCGGAGATACTGGAGTCGGAGACGGTTCCAGCAGGAGTATTGAATCCCGTGGAGCCGGTGATGATATCGCGGAAACTCTGGGACGGGGATAAGATCATCCTGGTGAGCGACGGTGTTCTCGATGCGATGCCGGGGGCGGAAAAGGAGCAGACTTTCCGGGATTTCCTCGACGGGCTGCCCGACGCCGGTGTGCAGGAGACGGCGGAGATGATCCTGACGTTTGCGCTGTCGTTTGAGGGAGAGCCGCGTGATGACATGACGGTGCTGGTCGGAGGGATCTACGGGTGATACGCGGCGGGAAGAATTTGGAAATGGACGCTGCCCTCAGAAGGCGGGTTTACTGATCTGAGCGTAAAAGCGCAGGTGAAAAACTTCATAGACCAGGTTGGAACAGGATGGATCCGTCGTGTGATGAATGGTGAAAATCCGGGAAAGCTGAGGATGAAGAGATAGGATCAATGCGATAAAAGAAAAACGGAGAAAAAAATGAACGAAAAAATGAATGCGGGGACAGGCCGGTTCCGGCAGAAGGTTCTTGCCTTTATGCGAAAAAATCATATGACAGACCGGGGAGACGGGGTCCTGGCGGCGGTATCGGGCGGCGCGGATTCCGTCTGCCTGTTACTGCTTTTGTGTGAACTGGCAGCAGAACTTGGGATCCATGTCTTTGCGTTTCATATGAACCACGGGATCCGCGGCGCGGAGGCGGACCGGGATGAGCGGTTTGTGGAGAAACTCTGCGGGCGGATGGGGGTTCCGCTTACCGTGGTGCATGAGAAAGTAGGATCATATGCCGCGGATCACGGGTTGTCGACGGAGGAAGCCGGGCGGATCCTGCGCTACCGCCATCTGAAGGAGACGGCGGAAAAATACGGCTGTGCGAAGATCGCCGTCGCCCATCATGAGGACGATGATGCGGAGACGGTGCTCTTAAATCTCTTCCGCGGGAGCGGACTTCCCGGGCTCTCGGGAATCCGGCCGGTGAGAGAGGAGATCATCCGCCCATTATTATGCGTCTCCCGGAAAGAGATCGAGGAATACCTGACATCACGAGAACATTCCTGGTGTGAAGATTCCACAAATAAGGAGAATGATTACACAAGAAATAAGATCCGCAACGAGCTCCTGCCCTGGGTGACGGAGAATATCAACAGCCGGGCGGCGGAACATATCCTGGCGGTGTCGGAGTTTGCTGCCAAAGCGGATGCGTATTTCGAGGCGGAAGCGGAGCGGGTCTTAAGGGAAAGTGAGCGGAAGGAAAAGATCCGAACCGGAAATTCTGTAAAGATCCGCACCGAAATCCTTGATCCCCAGCCTGAAATCTTAAAAACCTACATCATCCGCCGAATGATCTTAAATGCCGCCGGGAAGGCGAAAGACATCACGGAGCGTCACATCAGGCTGGTCATGGATCTTTCCGGTCCGGGCGGCGGCTGTATTGCGGACCTTCCGTATGGTCTGCAGGCGGTCCGCGGGTATGAGACATTGGAGATCCGGAAAGTGTGCCAGGTGGGAGAAAAAGAAAGAAGAGAGAAGACTGGGGACATTTCAGCCTATAAATTCAGGAAAAATGCGGAGGACCTGGAATGCACAGAGGTGAAAATGGCAGGTCTGAAAACTTTATCCTGCGAAGCGCTTTTGGATACAGAAAAAAAGAAGATCGATCCGGAAGCGGGAGAGAGAAAGATCCTGCAGCTCGGTCCGACCATGATCCGCCTTCATGTCACCCAACGGAAAAAAGAACTGGAAATTCCGAAAAACCAGTATACGAAATGGTTTGACTATGATAAAATAAAAGATGGATTATCCATACGATACAGGAAAAACGGGGATTATTTCACACTTTCCGGCGGAGGAAAAAAGAAGCTCGGAAGGTTTATGATCGATGAAAAGATCCCGGAAAAAGAGCGGGACCGAATTCCGGTCCTGGCGGACGGAGACCATATATTATGGGTGATCGGATACCGGATCAGTGATTATTATAAAATAACAGATGAGACTGAACGTGTCCTGGAGGCGGAGATGATCCTGCCTGACGGGGGAGACCGGTCGGAAGACGGCGGTGGGAGAGCAGGCATCTGGAATTGCAAAGGAGAAGACCATGGCTGATAAAATTCGTGTATTATTAAGTGAAGAAGAAGTAGACAAGCGGATCAAAGAGATCGCGGACCAGATCAATAAGGACTATGAAGGAAAAGAAGTTCACCTGATCTGCATCTTAAAGGGCGGCGTATTCTTTACCTGCGAGCTCGCAAAACGCCTGACCGTTCCGGTAACGCTTGACTTTATGTCCGTATCCAGCTACGGAAGCGGAACCCAGTCTTCCGGCGTTGTAAAGATCGTAAAAGACCTGGATCAGCCGTTAGAGGGAAAGAATGTCCTGATCGTCGAAGATATTATCGATTCCGGACGGACTCTCGCATACCTGATCGATATCTTACACAAGAGAAATCCGAATTCCATCCATTTATGCACACTGCTCGACAAACCGGAGCGCCGTGTCAAGAAACAGGTGAAGGTTGATTACACCTGCTTTACGATCCCGGATGAGTTCGTTGTAGGCTATGGCCTCGATTATGACCAGAAATACCGCAACCTTCCGTTCATCGGCGTTGTGGAGCAGCAGTAAGGAGGCACCCCAAGTTGAAACAGAACCAGCAGTTCCGCGGACTTGGCCTTGTCCTGCTTGTGATCGCGCTCATCATGTTCGCGTCCAGCCTGACGAGCCAGGGGAGCTTATTCAGCCAGGAGATGACCCACCAGGAATTTATGGTGGCCGTCGAGAATAAGACGATCGAATCCGTGGAGATCAATCAGAACCAGCAGCCGCCGACAGGTACCCTGGATATCCTCTTAAAGAGCGGGGACCGGGCAACGGTTGCAGTATCCGATGTCAAGGACGCGGAAAAACTTCTCCAGGACAATTCCATCGACTACGTCGTTGAGAATGTCCCGCAGGAGAACTACCTGATGTCTGTCATTATCCCGGTCGCTTTGAGCGCCGTTGTGATCATGTTCATGTTTATGTTCATGAACGCGAGAGTCGGCGGGGGCGGCGGCGGAAACTCCAAGATGATGAATTTTGGAAAGAGCCGCGCGAAGATGAGCCGGACGAATTCCGTGAACTTCTCCAAGGTCGCAGGACTCGAGGAGGAGAAGGAAGAACTGGAAGAGATCGTTGATTTCCTGAAAAATCCGAAGAAATATACGGATGTCGGTGCCAGGATCCCGAAGGGCGTGATCTTGGTAGGACCTCCGGGAACCGGTAAGACACTTCTCGCGAAGGCGGTTGCCGGTGAGGCGGGAGTTCCGTTCTTTTCGATCTCCGGATCTGATTTCGTCGAGATGTTCGTCGGTGTCGGCGCTTCCCGTGTCCGCGATCTTTTTGAGGATGCGAAGAAAAACGCTCCGTGTATCGTCTTTATCGATGAGATCGATGCCGTTGCGAGACGCCGCGGTACCGGTATGGGCGGCGGACATGACGAGCGTGAGCAGACGTTAAACCAGCTCCTCGTTGAGATGGATGGTTTCGGAGTCAATGAAGGAATTATCGTGATGGCAGCGACAAACCGCGTGGACATCCTGGATCCAGCGATCCTGCGTCCGGGCCGTTTCGACCGGAAAGTCGGAGTCGGAAAACCGGATATCCGCGGACGCGAGGAGATCTTAAAGGTCCACTCGAAGGAAAAACCGCTGGGCGACGATGTGAACTTAGAGAAAGTAGCACAGACGACGGCCGGATTTACCGGAGCAGATCTGGAAAACCTCTTAAACGAGGCTGCGATCCTTGCGGCAAAGCAGGCGCGCCGCTATATTCTCCAGGCTGATATCGAGCAGGCGTTCGTCAAAGTCGGGATCGGCGCGGAGAAGAAGAGCAAGGTGATCTCTGAGAAAGAAAAGAAGATCACAGCTTACCATGAGACAGGTCATGCAATCCTGTTCCATGAACTCCCGGATGTCGGACCGGTCCACACGATCTCCATCATCCCGACCGGAATGGGTGCGGCAGGATATACGATGCCGCTTCCTGAGAAGGACGAGATGTTCAACACAAAGAATAAGATGCTGGAGACCATTATGGTTTCTCTCGGCGGCCGGATCGCGGAGGAGATCATCTTCGGAGACGTGACGACGGGGGCATCCCAGGATATCAAGCAGGCATCTGCGATCGCCCGTGCGATGGTGACCCAGTACGGAATGTCTGAGAAGCTCGGAATGATCAACTACGGCAGCGACGATGACGAAGTCTTCATCGGAAGAGATCTGGCGCATACGAGATCTTACGGTGAGCGTGTTGCTTCCGATATCGACAGCGAGGTCAAGAGGATCATCGATGAGTGCTATGCGAAGGCGAAGGAGATCATCCTGGCACATGAGGACATCCTTCATAAGTGTGCCGCTCTTCTGATCGAGAAGGAAAAGATCGGGCAGGAAGAGTTTGACAGCCTGTTTGCAGAGGGAACGGAGAAGCCGGAGTTAGAGTAAGGTTTCGGATTTGCACCCCGGCAGAAGATCTCACAACAGGAAACTTTAGAAACTTAAGTAAATCGACGTTTGTGCAAAAGAAATGCAGGCAAACGTCGATTTTTTACTTACAATGACAAAAATGCACAAAGGAAACCGGGGCGGTGGCAATATGAACAAAAAAATTTTTCATGTTTGTAAATGTTTGTGCACACTTATCCGGACTCCTATGCTATATTACTACTCGTAACCCCCCAATACATTATATAGTTTTTGCTATACCCCATAAGAGACATAATACCTTTTCCGGAAGAAAGCCAGAGGTTCCCCCCGCTGGCTTTCTTTCTGCCCATTTTTAAAGAAAAATCTGAGGATCCTGCTGTGCCGTGCGGGAGCTTCAGATTTTTTCATCTGCAAAAACAGTTTTTGAGGATCGCCGGAGTGAACTTTCAGAAAAAACGTGCAAATGGGGATATAATCCTGTATAATAACATTTGTGAGAAATGAGTGAGAACAGATACAGAGAATGCAGCCCGGATATCGCAAGAGAGGCTGCATCAGACCAACAAGGAGGCCATTCAAAATGTTGAAGGCGGCACTTTTCAGCGATGGAACGAGAGAGTACCGCATCCCGGAAGAGCCGGAGTGCGGGGAGAATGTTAAGATAAGATTCCGGACCGGGGCCGGGGACGTGGACCATGTATACGCGGTGATCCGTGATGGCGGAAACCGGAATGAGTGCAGGCGGCTGGAGCTTGAGAAGGCGGAGACGGCCGGAAGATTTGATTTTTATGAGAGAACGATCCAACTGGGGGAGACCCCGTTGATATATGATTTTGAGGTTGTAAAAGGAGACGAAGTCTGTCACTATAACCGCCTCGGTGTGTCGGAGCCGGGAGGGATGGACGCTCCGTTTGTGATCACACCTGGATTCCATGTACCGGAGTGGGCGAAAGGCGCCCTGATGTACCAGATCTTCGTGGACCGGTTCAATAACGGGGATCCGACGAACGATGTCCTGGGAGACGAATATGTCTACATCGGATTTCCGGTGGCGAAGGTGGAAAAATGGAATGAGCGGCTTTCCGTCCTTGATGTGGACCGGTTTTACGGCGGCGACATCCAGGGAATCTGGGACAAACTCGACTATTTGCAGAGCCTGAAGGTGGAAGTGCTCTACCTGAGCCCGGTGTTTGTGTCCCCGTCGAATCACAAGTATGACTGCCAGGATTATGAACATATCGATCCTCATTACGGGGTGATCGTGAAGGATGAAGGAGAACTTGTGGCGGCGGATGCGTCGGATAACCGCAATGCGAAGCGGTATTCCGTGCGGACCTCCGACCGGGAGAACCTGGCGGCGAGTGATGTATTTTTTGCCCGTTTTGTGCAGGAAGTCCACAAGCGGGGCATGCGGATCATCCTGGACGGAGTTTTTAATCACTGCGGGTCTTTCAACAAGTGGATGGACCGGGAGAAGATCTATGAGAAGGACGGCGGGTATGAGCCGGGTGCATACCTCTCAGCGGACAGTCCGTACCGGGATTTCTTTCTGTTTAAGGATGCGAACGGCTGGCCGGACAATGACTCCTACGAAGGCTGGTGGGGACATAACACGCTGCCGAAATTAAATTATGAGGGATCGGAAAAGCTGTATCAGTATGTGCTCGATATCGCGAAACGGTGGCTTTCCCCGCCGTACTCGATCGATGGCTGGCGTCTCGATGTGGCGGCGGATCTCGGTCATTCTCCGGAGATGAACCACCGGTTCTGGAGAGATTTCCGGAAGGTCGTAAAGGAGGCGAATCCGGACGCGCTGATCCTGGCGGAACATTACGGGGATGCCACGTCATGGCTTTCCGGGGACCAGTGGGATACGGTGATGAATTATGACGCGTTCATGGAACCGGTATCCTGGTTCCTGACCGGTCTGGAAAAGCACAGCGAGCAGAAGGATGACCACCTTCTGCACAACAGTCAGGCGTTCATGTGCTCCATGCTCTCCAACATGAGCCGGATGCAGACGGGATCTCTCTATGCGGCGATGAATGAACTTTCAAACCATGACCATTCGCGATTCCTCACGAGGACGAACCGCGTTGTGGGACGGCTTTATAAGCCGGAGGACGCGGAGAAAGCGGAGATCGGCGTGAATTACGGAACCTTCCGCTCCGGCGCGGTGATCCAGATGACATGGCCGGGGGCACCGACGATCTATTACGGTGATGAGGCTGGCGTCTTTGGCTGGACGGACCCGGATAACCGGAGAACATTCCCCTGGGGAAAGGAAGACCTGGAACTCACGGAATTTCACCGGTATCTCACGGGGATCCGGAACAGGACTCCGGCGTTCCGACGCGGGGCGTTAAAGCCGCTGCTGGCGGAGAATGGTGTGATCGCGTATGGACGTTTTGATGCGGACGGCCAGGGAGTTGTCGTTGTGAACAGTGAGGATTATTCCCAGAGAATCCGGATTCCGGTGTGGGAAGCGGAAGTGAACGGCGATTTTATGGACCGCGTGATGGCGACGGATGCGGAGCGGTACAACGCGGGCACTGTGCGGTATCCGGTGACGGACGGTTTGATGGAAGTGGAGATCGCGGCGAATGGGGCGATGATCTTTATTGGGAGTAAAGGCGAGTAGATGGCGATCATGGTGCGTGTGCCGGGACTGTAATACGCAGTGTTTTCAAGGGCATTTGGTCATAAAAAATGCTTGATTTTTGAATCGATGTATGGTATCATTTTGACTTGTCAGAATGATATGGGCGGATTCCCGAGTGGCCAAAGGGGACAGACTGTAAATCTGCTGCAACTTGCTTCGGT
>ERZ773216.690-NODE-690-length-45995-cov-5.459774_pt1 | contig 45995 bp, 38 predicted proteins | sample MGYA00511259_ERZ773216 | MGnify/ENA primary metagenome ERZ773216 (study PRJEB29015, sample SAMEA2737764) | human gut metagenome | biome: human gut; feature: human-associated habitat; material: faeces | place: China | collected 2012 ... | reverse complement strand
TCTTTATCAACCAGCTCCGTGAAAAAGTTGGTGTTATGTTTGGAAATCCGGAGACAACAACCGGCGGACGTGCACTGAAGTTCTATTCTTCCATCCGAATGGATGTCCGCAAGATCGAGACCTTAAAGGCTGGTGGTGAAGTGATCGGAAGCAGGACAAGGGTAAAGGTGGTAAAAAATAAGATTGCACCTCCGTTTAAGGAAGCAGAATTCGATATCATGTTCGGGGAAGGTATTTCCACGATTGGCGATATCCTTGACCTTGCAGTTAAATTCGGAATTATCAACAAGAGTGGTGCATGGTATGCATACAATGGCGATAAGATCGGACAGGGACGCGAGAATGCGAAGCAGTTTTTAAAGAACAATCCTGATATATGTGAAGTCGTGGATCATGCGGTAAGAGAGAAGTGCTTCAGCGAAGAGGAAGAGGAGAAAACGGAAGAAGCAGAGGTTGATGAAACAGAGGAAGAATCTGTAGAAGAATAAATAAGATGAAGATCGTAAGCATTACAGAGCTAAATCATAAGAAGTCAAAAATCACATTGCAGGACGGAACCGTATTTGCGTTGTATAAAGGCGAAATCAGACGACTGCATCTGAGTGAGGGGATGGAACTTGTCCAGGAGCAGGTGGAGGAAATCTATCATGAGATTTTAAGAAAACGGATCAAAGAGCGGGCATTATATTTATTAAAGGCTGCGGATAAAACGGAATATGAGATACGGACGAAACTGAGGCAGGCGTTCTATCCGGAGGAACTCATTGATTATGCCGTGGATTTTCTAAAACAGTACCGTTATATAGATGATCAGAGATATGCACAGAATTATATAAATCTTTATGCTGAACGCAGGAGCAGGAGAAATATCAGCCAGAAACTCATGCAGAAAGGGATTTCGAGAGAACTTGTGAATGAGATTCTGGATGAGCGGGAAAACGAACTGGGAGAAAGCTGCGAGAAAGAACTTATCTACGAACTTCTTCGTAAAAGAAAGTATAATTTCCGGGAAACGGATAAGAAAGCAGAGAATCGTATGATCGGATATCTTCTGCGCAGAGGTTTTGGAATGGATGATGTTTTATACTGCATCAGACATGAGCCGGAGGAGTAGATCTTGTGCATAAAGTATAGAAAAATACTATATCCACTTGACATTGTATGTAAAAAAGTATAAAATTAATATGTTGTATTGTACAATGAAAACTAAATAAGGAGGTGCTCCTGTGACTGATATTATAATTGCTGTTGTAATAACGATTGTTGTAACTGCTATTATTGTCTGGTTTGCAGCTATTACATATTATAAGAAATGTGTAGAAGTAAAAGTAGGAAGTGCGCAGGCCAGAGCAAACGAAATCATAGATGAAGCATTAAAAACAGCGGAAACGAAGAAAAGAGAAGCCCTTTTAGAGGCGAAAGAAGAGTCATTAAAGACAAAGAACGAACTGGAAAGAGAAACAAAAGAGCGGAGAAATGAACTTCAGCACTACGAGAAACGTGTTTTATCAAAGGAAGAGAGTGTGGATAAGAAAGCTTATATGCTGGAGAAGAAAGAATCAGCTCTTGCGTCAAAGGAAGAACAGCTCGCAAAGAGAAAGACAGAGGTAGAGAAGCTTGGCGAAGAACGTACAAAGGAATTAGAGAGAATTTCCGGACTGACTTCCGATCAGGCGAAGGATCTGCTACTTAGAACTGTCGAAGATGACGTAAAACTTGATACGGCGAAGCTTATCAAGGAACTGGAAACCCGAGCGAAAGAAGAAGCCGGTAAAAAGGCGAAGGAATATGTGGTTACAGCCATTCAGAAATGTGCTGCAGATCATGTTTCTGAGACAACGATTTCGGTTGTCCAGCTTCCAAATGATGAAATGAAAGGCCGTATTATCGGAAGAGAAGGTCGAAACATCAGAACACTTGAAACACTGACCGGTGTTGATTTGATTATTGATGATACTCCGGAAGCAGTTATCCTTTCCAGCTTTGATCCGATCCGGAGAGAAGTGGCAAGAATTGCACTGGAAAAACTTATCGTAGATGGACGTATTCATCCAGCCAGAATCGAAGAGATGGTAGAGAAGGCTCAGAAAGAAGTCGAGGTTATGATGAGAGAAGCCGGAGAAGAAGCTTCCCTGGAAGTTGGTGTCCATGGAATTCATCCGGAGTTAATCAAATTACTTGGTAAAATGAGATTTCGTACAAGCTATGGTCAGAATGCATTAAAGCACTCGATCGAAGTTGCCCATCTGGCAGGACTGCTTGCTGGCGAGGTAGGTGTGGATGTACGAATGGCAAAAAGGGCAGGTCTGCTGCACGATATTGGAAAGTCAGTTGACCATGAGATGGAAGGTTCCCATATTCAGATTGGTGTGGATTTATGTACAAAATATAAAGAATCCCCGATTATTATTAATGCAGTAGAGGCACATCATGGGGATGTTGCACCGGAATCATTGATTGCATGCCTGGTACAGGCTGCGGATGCGATTTCAGCTGCAAGACCGGGAGCAAGAAGGGAAACCCTCGAAGCATACACAAACAGATTAAAACAGTTGGAAGATATTAGTAATTCATATAAAGGTGTAGATAAATCCTTTGCAATACAGGCGGGCAGAGAGATCCGCATTATGGTAATACCGGAACAGGTAAATGATGCTGATATGGTATTGCTTGCAAGAAATATTTCAAAGCAGATAGAAAATGAACTTGAATATCCGGGACAAATTAAAGTTAGTGTTGTTCGCGAATCAAGATGCGTGGAATATGCGAAATAGCAGAAATTCGCAGATTTGTGAAAATAGAAAGAAACTTTATCTGTTGAGACACTGAAAATCCTATAAGATAAGAAAAGACGATAGAATCGATTGATAATTCAAAGATTCTATCGCCTTTTTATATTATGCAATAAAGTTCTTTACAAATTCCTCGTATGGACAGGGTTTTCCAAAAAAGAATCCCTGGTAATAGTCAGGAGAAACATTCAGCATTTTTAGGCGTTCCTCATTCGTTTCAATTCCTTCGATACATACGGTAAGGTTTAAATCATGTACCATTCCGCTGATTAAGGCAAGCAGATTGTATTCATATTCGTTCTCAAGTGCATTCAGCGTGAAAGAACGGTCGATTTTGATAATGTTCGGACGCAGGGTATGCAGATAATGGAAATTGGAATATCCGGTGCCGAAATCATCCAGTGCAAGCTGGATACCCTGTTCATTCAGCTTGCTCCAGGTCTTTGCAAGCTGGAGATTGGAAACAAGCAGACCACTTTCTGTCAATTCTACAATGACATTGGATGGTGGAATCTGATAACCGGAAACCGCACGGATAATCTCATTGATAATGTCACTCTTCATTACCTGGATATAGGAAACATTAATGCTGATATGGAAATCCGGACAAATTCCAATAATTTCTTTCGCATGCTTCAAAACCGTATGTAGCATCCACTGTCCTACTGGAATAATCAGCCCTGTTTCTTCCAGAATCGGAATAAACTCACCGGGAGATATCATATTGCCAGATTCTGAACGAAAACGCATCAGGGATTCCGCACCATATAAGGTATTGGTCCGGCTTGCAAACAATGGCTGGAAATATGCCTCAAAGCCGTTGAACCCTTCATTAATTGACTGACGGAGAACTTTGGTCAGTTCCTGCCTGCGGCAGAATTTGTCATAATCTGCCTGCTGGAAAACATAACAGAGATTTTTGCCCTGACGTTTCGCCTCATTCAGTGAAAAATCTGAATATTTCATAATGTCCGAATAAGTGTGTTGGATAATGTTTTCACTGGTCAGCAGACCTGCCGATATGGTAAATACTGCTTCATAGTGATTGTCTGCAACAAATTTGCTGATAAAGCTTCGGATACGCTTGTATAAATCAATGGCGATGGATTTTGTGCCACCGGCAAAATCCAGTACGATAAATTCGTCCGACTGTACCCGGTAAATTTTCTGACCGGGAAGAATACAGGAAGAAATATCATCGGCAGTTCGCTTCAGTACGCTATCACCATAATCTGTTCCAAGTTTTTCATTTATCTTCTTGAAGTCATCCAGTCCGATGCGGAGCAGAAAACCGTTCGGAAGTTTTGGGAGAAGCTGCTGGATATAGGATTTCAGTGTAGATTCTCCTAAAAGACCACTTACATTATCTGCTTTCTGGACAGCACCGATTTCATTAATGCAGCCGAAAAGATAGAGCGGCTTATCTCCGTCGCTGATTATCGTTCCGCGGCAGTCGATCCAGATAGGCTGTCCATCGTGATCTGTCCAGCGGTATTGCATAGAATGGGAAGTTCTGCCTCCCTTAGAAAGCAGGGCAAGTTCATCTTTTAATTTAGGGAAATCCGGAGGATAGACAAACTGGGAATGTGTCAGGGCAACATCATGGAACGAACACGAAGGAAGGGAGAACCGATCCTGTGCATGGCTGGATATATAGTAAAAATCATTTTCAAAATCATAAACATATAAATAATCATCCATACAGGTGTCAAGCAGATCGATTGCTTCGCATAACTGGTGGATGGATAGATTCTGTGATTCTGTGATCGACATTGTTTGTGCTCCTTTTTGCATGGATTATTATATGAATTGTACTCGCTCAAATACATACATAGTATATTATAACATAAAATGGAAATAAGAAAATCCCCTAAATGCATAAAATAGCTAAAATTAGAAAAAAATGAAAGAAATGCTAGACAATAGACGTTCTTTGTATTATAATGTAGCAAGTGTGTCTGTGTAGAGTGCACTAAAGTATTTCTGCCACGGACACAGGAGAAAGAAAACGACTCTTACAGAAAGAAAGGATGAGTAAAAATGGCATTAACATTATCAAGAAAAGCACAGGCAGTGAAACCTTCTTCAACACTGGCAATTACTGCAAAAGCAAAAGAATTAAAAGCACAGGGACTGGATGTGGTTGGATTCGGAGCAGGAGAACCGGATTTCAATACACCGGATAATATTTGTAATGCAGCAATTAAGGCAATTAAGGATGGATTTACAAAATATACCCCGGCATCCGGTATTGTAGAATTGAAACAGGCTGTGTGTGATAAATTTAAGAAGTTTAACGGTCTTGATTATAAACCAAGCCAGATCGTAATCAGTAATGGTGGAAAACATTCCCTTACCAATGTTTTTGAGGCCATTTTAAATCCTGGAGATGAAGTTATTATTCCGGCACCATACTGGCTTAGTTATCCGGAAATCATAAAACTTTCCGATGGTGTACCGGTATTTGTAAGAGGAGAAAAAGAAAACGGATACAAAGTAACTGCAGAACAGCTTCAGGCTGCTACCACAGAGAAGACAAAAGCACTGGTTCTGAATACACCGAATAACCCGACCGGTATGATTTATAGCGAAGAAGAACTTCGTGCGATTGCAGATTATGCAGTAAAGAATGATATTTATGTTGTATCAGATGAAATGTATGAATATCTTGTATACAATGGAAATAAACACATCAGTATTGCAAGCTTTAACGAAGAGATTTATAAGAGAACCATTACTGTCAGCGGACTTGCAAAGAGTTATGCCATGACAGGATGGAGAATCGGTTATACAGGTTCTAGCGAAGAAATCGCAAAATTAATGGGAAGTGTACAGAGCCATCAGACATCCAATCCAAACTCCATCGCACAGAAAGCGGCACTGGAGGCACTGACCGGTGACCAGTCAACTGTACAGATGATGCTTGGCGAATTTGACAAGAGAAGAAAATTCATGTATGAAAAAATGTCTGCACTGCCATATGTGTCCACGGAAGAACCTCTGGGAGCATTTTATGTCTTTGCAGATGTCAGTGAAGCATTAAAGAAAGAATATAAGGGAAAGAAAGTAGAAACTGCAGCAGAATTTGCAAGAATTCTGATTGAAGATTATAATGTTGCAGTTGTGCCATGCGCAGATTTCGGATTCCCGGATCATATCAGATTATCTTATGCAATTTCTGTAGAACAGATTGACAAAGGTTTAACAAGAATTGAAAAATTCCTGAATGATTTACAGTAATTATAGTAGAAATTTTATAAAAATTGTGGTAAAGTCAGATACAGAAAGTATCTGGCTTTATCTGTTATAGAGATGAGCCCTTATGTGTTAAGAGAAAGGAATAAAAAATGGCAAAAATCGGATTTATCGGAATGGGAAACATGGGATATGCCATGTTAAAAGGTGCATTAAAAGTATTTGAAAAGGATGACATCCTTTTTACCAGAAAGAACAGTGTATTGGGAAGAAGTATGGAAGAAGAGACGGGGGTGCGTTTCGTGGAGAGCAATGCGGAACTTGCGAATAATGTAAAATATCTTATTCTGGCAGTAAAACCACAGATGTATGACCAGGTGATTAAAAATATTGAGAATGTAATTACAAAGGAACATGTCGTGATTTCACTTGCACCGGGAATTACCATAGAATATCTTACGGATATGCTGGGATTTGACTCCAGGGTTGTACGGGCAATGCCGAATACACCGGCACTTCTCGGAGAAGGCATGACGGGGGTAAGTTATGATTCGTCCCTGTTCAGCCTGACCGAGAAAGAAATGATAGAAAAAATATTTAAATCATTTGGAAAATATGCAGTTTTGGATGAAAAGCTGATGAGTGCCGTAGTATGTGCGTCTGGAAGTTCTCCGGCCTATGTCTATATGTTTATTGAGGCACTTGCCGACAGTGTGGTAAAATATGGAGTGCCAAGAAAAGACGCCTATCAGATGGCTGCACAGACGGTTATGGGAGCTGCAAAAATGGTGCTGGAAACAGGAAAGCATCCGGCAGAATTAAAAGATGCTGTCTGCTCACCGGGCGGAACAACCATCGCCGGAGTTGCAGCACTGGAAGAATGGGGATTTCGCAACAGTATTATCAAGGCAACGGATGCCTGCTATAACAAGGCGGAGAATATTAAATAATCAGAGCGGAGGCAGTAAATGGAAGTATTAAAAAGAATCAACAGGGAACTGGTTAAAAAATGTCATGTATTCAGTCTGTATCAGGATACTGTGGAACTTCCGGATGGCAGAATAGACGATTATGATTTTATCGGACATAAAGGCGCAGCAGCAGTCGTTCCGGTCACGCAGGAAGGAAGAATTCTTATGGTAAAACAGTACCGGAATGCACTCGACCGGGTATGCCTGGAACTGCCGGCGGGAGGAAGAAACAGCCTGGATGAGCCGTTTCAGAACTGTGCGGCAAGGGAACTGGAGGAAGAAACAGGTTATCATTCCGATCATCTGGAAAAGCTGATCAGTCTGAATACCACCGTTGCATTCTGTAATGAACAGATCGATATCTTTGTTGCAACGGATTTGGTCAAAACACAGCAGCATCTGGATGACGGGGAATATGTCGAAGTATTTGAATATGGGATCGAGGAATTGGTGGATATGGTATATCAGGGAAAAATCATGGATGCCAAAACCATTTCCGGTATCATGACCTATTATGAAAAATATGTCCGGGGAAGAAAAGTGAAATAAAAAGCATAAGTAAGACCATTTCTTCATATACTGTTATGAACAGGTTACAGGCAGAACTTCATAACGGCAGGGGAGACGGATATGCTAAAAAATATTACATATATCAGTGCGGCAAAAAATAAAAAGAAAGAAAGAAGTCTTCCGGCGGGCAGAATTTCATGGAGAATATCCCAGACGGCTGGTATTATCTTGCTCTTTCTCCTTGGAGTTACAGCCGGAACCTTTTTTATCAATATCTTCTGTAAAGGCGGATATGAAGAATTAGGGACATACAGTACCTATTTTATAGACAGGTTTTCGGAATGCACCGTGAACAAGAAGGATCTGTTTTTCTATTCTTTTGCGGAGAGAAGCAGGGAAATTCTTGTTTTGCTGATACTGGCATTTACGACACTGGGAAATCTGGTCTGTAATATCTATCTTCTGTATAAAGGCCTGACGGTCGGAATACTAATCAGTGTGTATGTGATGCAGTATGGAAGCGGTGGTATGCTGTTGTACGGAATTTCCATATTTCCGCATTATATTACATATATTGTAATGATTATCATTCTCGTTTCTTTTGTAAAAGAAATACAGAAGGAAGTCCGGGTGGAAAACGTAAGTAAAAAGGAAATTGCATCAAGAATCATGAAAAAGAAGCTGGGAATCTACCTGCGGTGTCTTTTGCTTATTTTTGCATTGAATATCCTGACAGCCTATCTGGAAGCATTTGTAAATTTTGATATTATGAAGAAAATATTACAATAAATGACAACTTTAAGAAAGGACAAAAGAATTATGGTAGAACTTATGAAAGCCGGATTTTATCCGTTTGTGCTGACCTTGTCAGAAAATGTAGTAAAGAAGGTTGTGTGGGATATCTATTTTACAATAAAGGCAGATTCGGGCAGAATACCGGCAATGAAACTATCCGGAGCGGCAGGATTTGCCACAGTCTGCCTGATGAAGGAATTCGGGTGTATCAGGGAAAATGAGAATCTGGTAAAACAGTGTAATTACATTTTTTATCAGATTTTTCAGTATACACCGGATGATGTTATGGAAAAAACAATACGCATGGCAATGGAAACGCAGGATTTTCTGATGACGTATCAGGATTTTGCAAGAGCCCAGGATTATCTGAAAAAAAACTATGGAAAATGGCTGTCAGAGCTTGAATTTGCCAGTGGAAAATCAGAAGATGCCATGTTAAGATATGAAAAATTCAGGATGGAGACAGTACCAGAGCTTAATGGCTGGGATGCCGTGCAGGCCAGTGCGGATCAGATCGGGCTGTCTGTCCGGATTGCCAAGCCTGACATGACGGTTCACCCGGCTGTTGAAAACTTTTTTGACAGGCAGGAAAAAGAAGTCCGGGAAGAATATGAATCCGGCCAGACGGACAGTCTGTACCGTAAAATTAAGTCCATTCCGTGCAAAACCGTGTATGTGGACGGGCTGGTAAGAGAAATGGAAGAAAAGATCGGCATGACACAGAAGGATAACCAGGAGGCACTCTTGCAGAAATTTCTTGAAGAAATCAAGGACTGTAAAACAATCAGTGGCAGGGTTGTATTCGGTGATAATGAAGCTAAAATCAAGCAGGCGGAGAATTCGTTTGTGTCCTCCGGGAAATTTGAACATATTCTGCTGTTCAATGATACATCAGTCCTGAAAAACGGAAAGGAAGGAATGGCGGTCACTACTGAGAAAATTTATTATAAAAATCTGGTAACAGGGGGAGAATTAGATCTGAAGGAAGTAGCCGGATTTGAATTTTCCGGGGCGGCATTTTCCCAGAAACTCATGGTCAGAATGGAAAAGGGAAAGAAATATTATCTGCCATGCAGGATCGAAAAAGAAGATTATTATACTTACTTAAAAATACTGGAAATTCTGTTAAAAATCATAAGGCAGGATATCTTCGGACTTGAAAAAAAGTAACAGATGTGTTATGATTTGTCAGAAATTCCTGAAAAGAGGTAAAAGAAAGATGAAAATAATGGTAGCAGCAGATATCCATGGTTCTGCGTATTATTGCGAAAAGCTTCTGAAGAAGTACAAAGAAGAAGCCTGTGATAAACTATTACTGCTCGGTGATATTCTTTATCACGGACCAAGAAATGATTTACCGGAAGAATATAATCCCAAAAAGGTTCTTGCCATGTTAAATGAAATGAAAAACGAGATTCTCTGTGTAAGAGGAAACTGCGATACCGAAGTTGACCAGATGGTACTGGAATTTCCGGTGCTTGCGGAGTATTGTCTGCTCTACCTGGATCATATAACTATTTTTGCCACACATGGTCATAAATTTAATAAAAATTTTATGCCTAATCTTGCAGAAAATGAGGTATTATTACATGGTCATACACATGTGCCGGCATGTGAGAAAGTCGGAAATAATATGTATATGAATCCAGGTTCAGTGTCCATACCAAAGGAAAACAGCCATCATGGCTATATGACGATTGAAGATGGACGCTTTTTGTGGAAGGATCTAGATGGAAACATCAAAAACAGCTATCCGTCCGCATAAGAGGAAATTCACGACATGAGGAGAAAGGTTATAATCATGAAGAGTAAGATCATAAATTATTTTAAGGATATCTGGAATGATAAAGTGAAAAGGGCAACACTTCTTGTCTTTCTGATAGCACCGCTTGTATCCTATACCATTGCAGAAGCATTAAACCAGAGATCCGTTTCAAAATTTTTTGGTTTTGTTACGGGAAGTCCGGTTACATTTCTGTTGAATTATATTATTGTATTGTTTACACTGTCATTTACACTGGTATTGAAAAAGAGAATTGCTCCCATGCTTATGATTTCCTGTGTATGGATTGGGTTTGGTGTGGCTAACTTTATGCTCAAAACCTACCGTGAAACACCATTTTCGGCAAATGACCTCAGAATGGCAACTTCTGTTATGGGAATCATGAATAAGTATCTGAGTGGAGTACTGGGAGCATTTTTGATTGCACTGATCATTGCCGCAATTGGCCTTGTCCTGTTTTTATGGAAGAAGGTACCGAAATATGCACAGAAAATCAATTATGTCTGGAATATCGCATTGATTATTCTTATCGGCATTGTAACAGTCGGTTCCGCAGATATCGGAATCGCAACGGGAAGTCTTTCGACAAAATTCCCGAATCTGTCCATCGCATATCAGAAATACGGATTTGCTTACTGCTTTGCGAATTCCGTGGTAAATGTAGGTGTGAAGAAACCAAAGGAGTATTCTGCGGAAACTATCCAGAAGATAAAGCAGAAACTGGATGCGGCGGAGGATGCTCCGGTCGAAGAGGCGGATACGCCAAATATCATCTTTTTACAGCTGGAATCCTTCTTTGATGTAAATAAAGTAAAAGATCTGGAATTGTCTGAAGAGGCAACACCGATTTTCAATCAGCTGAAGAAAGAATATCCTTCCGGATTTCTCTCGGTAAATAATGTCGGATATGGTACGGCAAACACTGAATTTGAGATGATGACCGGCATGAACCTGGAAGATTTCGGACCGGGCGAGTTCCCATATAAGACAATATTGAAAGAAACCACCTGTGAAAGTATCGCCTATGTACTGCGGGATTATGGTTATACTTCGCATGTGGTCCATAATAATAATGCATCCTTCTATTCGAGAAACCAGGTATTTAAAAACCTTGGCATTAATACCTTTACCAGTGTGGAATATATGAATCCGACCGAATACACACCGCTTGAGTGGGTAAAGGACAAGATTCTGACACAGCAGATTATGGATGTACTGGAATCTACGGACGAACAGGATTTTATCTATACGATATCCGTCCAGGGGCATGGTACCTATCCGTCCTATCAGGTAATTGAAGAACCTCTGATTACAGTATCCGGTATCGAAGATGAGGAACGTAGGAATCAGTTTGAATACTATGTAAACCAGATTAAGGAAATGGATGATTTCATCGGGGAACTGACCGATACACTTTCCAAATTTGATGAGGACATCATTCTTGTCATGTATGGCGATCATCTTCCGAGTCTGGAACTGACGGAGGATGAACTGACCAATGCAAATTTATATCAGACCGAGTACATTATCTGGAGTAATTTTGGATTTGATATGCCGAATGAAGATTTAGAAACTTTCCAGATATACCCTCGTATTCTTCAGAAACTCGGAATCGATCAGGGTGTGATCAATAAATTCCACAGAGTTTACCAGAATGATGCCAATTATCTCCAGTCATTGAAAACACTGGAATATGATATGCTCTATGGTGACCGATATGCATTTGACGGAACAAATCCATATGTACCGACGGATTTACAGATGGGAACTTATCCGGTTATTATTACCGGAGTGGAACAGGAAAATAATCCACAGCAGTTCTATCCGAGTTCGGCGGATTTGTCGGGTGAACCGCAGACCGAAGAGGAAAGTGTAGATCCGGCAGATACGAGCCATTACTATATTGTAAAAGGCACATATTTCTCACCATTCAGTTATGTCTATATCAACAACCAGAAATGTGAGACACAGTTTGTCGATGATAAGACATTGATTGTAAAAGCGGATGAAGTACAGAACCTGGATTCCTTTACGGTGAAGCAGCTGTGGAAGGGAAGGTCGGTTGTAAGTACCTCCGATGAATACATTTATATCGCGACAGATGGCAATGAAACCGGAGTTTCCCAAAATCAGGATTCCTGATTTTTGATGAAAATTCATAAATTCATTTTTTCAGCATAAAATGAGATAAGAAAAGATGAAAGAATGAATATGAAGAAAAAATTCAAAATCGCGGCAGTATGGCTAATGATTAATATCCTGACATTGGGCATGCTGCCGTTTTATGTATATGCAGAGGAAGAAACACAGAATGGTGCGGATTCCCTTGGACTGACGGCGAAAGCCTGTATTCTGATGGAAGCATCTACTGGAAGTGTGATCTACGAAAACAATGCGGATGAACAGCTTAGTCCGGCAAGTATTACCAAAATAATGACACTCATTCTTGTTTTTGATGCACTCGGGGAAGGGGATATTGAACTGGAAGACCAGGTAACTACCTCCGCCTATGCAAAATCCATGGGAGGTTCGCAGGTATTTCTCGAAGAAGGAGAGGTACAGAGTGTGGACACACTGATTAAATGTATTATTGTGGCTTCCGGAAATGATGCCTGTGTCGCAATGGCTGAATACATAGCAGGAAACGAACAGGAGTTTGTGAAACGTATGAATGAACGGGCGGCAGAGCTTGGAATGTCCAATACCCATTTTGAGGACTGTTGCGGACTTACGGATTCGGATGGACATTATACCTCGGCGAGGGATGTGGCACTGATGTCTCGGGAACTGATTACCAGATATCCACAGATATTTGATTATTCCGGGATTTGGATGGAAAATATTATACATACAACGGCAAAAGGAAGCAGTGAATTTGGTCTGGCAAATACAAATAAACTCCTGAAACAGTATCAGTGGGCAACCGGCCTGAAAACCGGTTCGACCAGTAAGGCAAAATACTGTGTCAGTGCGACAGCAAGAAAGGACGATATCGATTTGATTGCCGTCATCATGGCAGCACCGGATTACAAGGCAAGATTTTCAGAAGCGGTAAGGCTGCTCGATTATGGATATGCAAACTGCAGTCTGTACAGGGATGAAAATAAGGATAGCTTAAATGATGTTCCAGTTGCACAGGGAGTAAAGGATAGCGTGACCATCGGATACCGCGGTCCATTCAGCTATTTAAGCACCAGCGGGGAGGACATCGGACAGATTGAAAAGAAGATAAATCTGAAAGAAGAAATTCCGGCACCGGTACATCAGGGGGATGTGATCGGAACTGCGGAATACTATCTGGGAGAAAAGCAGATTGGAACGGTGGATATCATCGCCAGAAGTGATGTGAAGAAAATGGTATATCTGGACTGTCTGAAAAGACTGCTCCATGAACTGTGGATCTAGAGAAAATAGAATTATTTACAATACGGAGGTTTTATGTTATACTTTCTGATATTATGTGCAGTAATACTGGCAGCAGTATTGCTCAGAAGCCACTATGAAAATACGCATTTTACCAGGGCATATTATTTATATAAGAGCAGGAAAATAAAAGATAATATTAAGATTGTGTTCCTGTCGGATCTGCATGAAAGTGTATTTGGTAGGGAGAATCAGGAACTGGCAGATGCTATAAAGCGGGAAAATCCCGACTACATTCTGCTGGGCGGGGATCTGATTATCGGAAAGGAGAAGAAACTCCGGACAGAGCAGGCATTTCATTTCTTGACACTGATCAAAGATATCTGTCCGGTTTATTATACCTTTGGAAATCACGAAACCAGAGGAAAGGCGCTGGATGGATGGAAGGATTATATCAGCCGGGTTGAACACATGGGAAAGATAAGACTTCTGAATAATGCAGGGGTACATTTTACACATGGCAGGACTGCATTGTATCTGTACGGACTGGAATTGCAGGCAGGAGTATACAAGGAGAAGGTATTTCCAGGAAAGCTGGCAGCACAGAATCCTTTTGAAAAAGCAGACAGAAATGAAGTAAAAATTCTGCTTGCCCATACACCTGAATTCTTTGAAACATATGAGAAGTGGGGTGCAGACCTTGTGCTGTCGGGGCATAACCACGGCGGAATTGTACGGCTTCCTGTTCTGGGAGGTGTGATTTCCACCGGCAAGAGATTATTTCCGAAGTATTCCTATGGGAAATATGGAGAAAAAGACACACAGATGTTTCTGACTGCGGGAGCCGGAACACATACGATCCGTTTCCGGCTCTTTAACCAGGCAGAATACGTTGTCCTGGAAATGAAGAAAGACCAGGAAGGATAGCAGAAGAAAGGGAAAGAAAACTATGGGAATTCCGGTAAAACTACAGGCATTTGAAGGACCACTGGATTTGCTGCTTCATCTGATTGAAAAGAATAAAGTAAGTATCTACGATATTCCGATCGTCCTGATTACGGAGCAGTATCTGGAATATGTTAATCAGATGGATCATGAGGATCTGGATGTGGTCAGCGATTTTCTGGTGATGGCGGCGACGCTTCTGGACATCAAATCGCGGATGCTCCTTCCGAAGGTGGAAAAAGAAGAGGAAGAAGACGAGGAAGATCCGCGCGCCGAGCTGGTGCGCCGGCTGTTGGAATATAAGATGTATAAATATATGGCGCAGGAGCTGGAAGAGCGGGAGCAGGAGGCAGAGCTTCTCTTTTTTAAGGAACCGACGATTCCCCGGGAGGTGGCGAAATATGAAGAACCGCTGGATCTGGACAAGCTTCTGGATGGTCTGACGCTGGCAAAGCTGCAGAAAGTGTTTGACGCGGTCATGAAGCGGAATGCCAATAAGCTTGACCCGGTGCGAAGCCGGTTCAGCACGATCCGCAGAGAACCGATCAGCCTGGAGCAGAAGGTAAAGTCGGTGCTTTCTTATGCGCGGGAACACCGTCATTTTAAATTCAGCGATGTGCTGGAGAGGGAATCAGATCGCCTGGAGATAGTCGTGGCGTTTCTGGCAGTGCTGGAGCTGATGAAGATGGGACGGATTCATCTGGTGCAGGAAAAATTGTTTGATGAGATGCAGCTCGATACGGTGGATGTGGATGAAACGGAAGACGAGGCAGAGCTGGAGCTTTCGACGGAGGAAGGAGAAGAGTATGCCAGAATTAGATGAAAAACGCGAGGAAGCCATCGTGGAATCGGTTCTCTTTACAATGGGAAAATCGGTTGAGCTGCGCCAGCTTGCGGCGGCGCTCGGGACGGATACAGAGCGCGCGGATGCGGCGGTCAGACGATTACAGAGCCGTTATGAGGCAGAAAAGCGGGGCATGCAGATCACGCAGCTGGAGGACAGTTGGCAGATGGCGACCCGCGCGGAATATTATGAGAATCTGATCCGGGTGGCAGCGACGCCGAAGAAGCAGATTTTAACGGATGTTGTGCTTGAGACACTCTCGATCATTGCTTATAAACAGCCGATCACGAAGCTTGAGATTGAAAAGATCCGCGGGGTTAAATCGGATCACGCGGTCAATAAACTGATTGAGTACAATCTCGTTTACGAGGTAGGGCGTTTGGATGTGCCGGGACGTCCGGCATTGTTTGCGACGACGGAGGAATTTTTGCGCCGGTTTGGAGTCGGATCGACGAAAGAACTGCCGGAACCGGCACCGGGACGAATCGACGAGTTCCGCATGGAGGCGGAGGAAGAGCTGAAGTTTGAGGGGAAACTGCCGGAAGAGGCAGAGAAGAAATGAAATATTAACGTTTTCTTAACAATATTCATTCAATTCTGACATTAACAGATTCTTAACATCATATTTCTGTATTTTCTTGTAACTTTTTGTAGCCAACGTGGAAAATGAGGTCAACACAAACAAACAAGCAGCTCTTTCAAATCGCTACATAAATGAAAGAAGCCAGCAAAACAAAAGGGGGAATTGTTTATGTTGACACTTGAGCTTGATATGTATCAGGCGTGTGCTCTTGGCGCACTGGTCTACTGTCTGGGAAGATTGCTTGTACAAAAGCTGCCCTTCCTGAGCAAGTATTGTATACCGGCTCCGGTTGCGGGCGGTGTCGTATTTGCATTCGCTCATCTGGCGTTGTATGCAACAGGAGTTCTGGAGCTTTCCTTTGATACAACCTTACAGAGCGTATTTATGACGATCTTCTTCTGCAGCGTCGGTTTTACCGCCTGCTTCCGTCTGTTAAAGAAGGGCGGCGTTCAGGTATTTATGTTCCTGGCGCTGGCAGTTGGTATCTGTATCGTGCAGGATGCAGTCGGCAGCGGTCTGGCAGCAGCGTTTGGTCTGAATCCGCTTCTCGGCTTATGTATGGGTTCTATGCCGTTAGTTGGAGGTCACGGAACGAGTGGTTCCTTCGGACCGCTTCTGGAGCAGGAATACGCAGTTGTAGGCGCAACTACAGTTGCCTTGGCATCCGCTACATATGGTCTGGTATCCGGCAGTATGATGGGTGGTCCTATCGCCCGTGCCCGTGTTGAGAAACACCATCTGAAATCAACCGCAGCCGAGGAAGGCAATGCAGTTGACGAAGTAGCATCGCCGATCGACGGTCAGAAATTCACCACCGCGGCTGTATTCCTTGCAGTTGCAATCGGTGTTGGTACCTTCATTTTCGCGTTCTTTAAGAGCATTGGTCTTACATTCCCGACTTACATCGGTGCGATGCTGGCAGCAGCCGCTATCCGTAACATCTGGGATGTACAGCACAAAGATCTTCCGATGGAAGAAGTTGACGCACTGGGCGGTCTGTCCTTGAACCTGTTCTTAGCGATGGCAATGATGAGCCTGAAGCTGTGGCAGTTAGCAGCTCTGGCGCTTCCGATGATTGTTATCCTGTTAGTTCAGACGGTTGTTATGTTCCTGTATGCAAACTTCCTTGTATTCAACATCATGGGCCGTGATTACGAGGCAGCTGCAATGACCACCGCATTCTGTGGTTTCGGTATGGGCGCAACCCCGAACGCAATGGCAAACATGAGAGCACTGGTAGAGCGCTATGGTCCGGCTCCGCGTGCATTCTTCATCGTACCGTTAGTAGGAAGCTTATTCGTAGACTTCTTTAACTCCATGGTACTGACTACTTTCATGAACCTCTTATAATTTGACGGCTGGTTCAGCAAAGTATCCATTTAAAATATTCTGATATTGAAGTAGCTCCAACCTATTTCCTTCCCGGCGGTTCTGGATTTCCAGGCCGCCGGGATTTTTCGCGTGCAACGAGCGAAAGTCCGTGCCTGCACGAATTAATACTTTCGGAAAACGCGCGCGTGTGGTATTATAGAGAAACTGGAAAGTTGAAAAATATTTTTCGGGGAGGTGCTTTGTGAAAAACAAACTTGCAAGGCAGCCATTACCGGATAAAATGTGACATAAGAAAGGATTTCATACAGATATGAACAGCATGAACATAAAGATCAAATATTTCACAGACGCCATTGACCGCCTCGCCTACATTGACGGCAAATCTGACTGGATCGACCTGCGTGCGGCGCGTGAGGTGGTGCTGAAAAAGGGTGATTTTGCCCTGATTCCGCTTGGCGTGGCGATGGAGCTGCCGAAGGGCTATGAGGCGCATGTAGTTCCGCGCAGCAGTACCTTTAAAAATTTCGGCATCATCCAGACCAATCATATGGGTGTGATCGATGAGAGTTACTGTGGAGACAACGATCAGTGGCATTTTCCGGCATATGCGCTGCGTGATACAGTGATCCATGTCAATGACCGCATCTGTCAGTTCCGCATCATGGAGCATCAGCCGAAGATCGTATTTGAGGAGACGGAGAAGCTTGACAATAAAGATCGCGGCGGGATCGGAAGTACGGGAAAGAATTAATAAAAAGGTTTGGTAAAAAATGAAGCAGATAAAGAGGTTAAAACGAGAAAAAGTAAGTCTTTTTCTGGCGGCAGCGGTGCTTTCACTGGGCATCCTTTCCGGCTGCGGCGCTGAATCGAAGGAAGCGAAAGAAGCGCGTATGACCGGAATCGAGCAGTTAAATGCAGGTAATTATCAGGATGCGATCGATTCGTTTGGAAAAGCGCTGGATGAGAGCGATGGGATCGTCAATTCTTTTGAGCTGGATGTTTTAAAATACCGCGGCGAGGCAGAATACAAACTGGCGGATTATAAGGCGGCAGCGCAGACCTATGGAATTCTGGCGGAGGTGGATGGAGGAAAAGCGGAATACCTCTATTATAAAGCGGCTTCGGAGGCAGCAGACGGACAGGCGGAGGACGCCGAAAAGGATTTTGCGGCAGCGGAGGAAAAGGCGAAGAACAGCAAAAAAAGCAGCGCCGCGGCTCCGGGGGTGAGTCTGGCGTTTACGGTGCTTGCATCGGCGGCGCGGGATGCCGGGGACAGTGAACTCGCAGCCCAGTATTGCAATCAGGCGATCGAGCGCGGCGTGTCGGGACCGGAGATTTATAATCAGCTTGCGATCAGTGAAATGGAGGCTGGCGATTATGAGAGCGCGATGTCCCATTATGAGGAGGCACTTTCGCTGGCGGACAGTGAGACGGCATTGGTAATCCGGCAGAATATTGCGGTTCTCTATGAGAAAGAGGGCGATTTTGCGAAGGCGCTGGAACAGTTTAAGGAGTGCCAGGCAGCCGGTGTGGACACACCGGAGGTGCAGAAGGAAATCCGTTTTCTGGAAAGCCGGTAAATATTGGAGGTAATATGGCAGAATTGTTCGATATGAAAGAATTGGAGGAGCGCGTCATTCTGGTGGCGGTCAGCACTTCAGATGAAGATGATACGGAGGCGTCCTTGGATGAGCTGGAGGAATTGGCGGATACCGCCGGGGCGACGGCGATCGGACGTCTGGTGCAGAACCGGGAGAAGATTCATCCAGGCACCTATCTGGGCAGTGGAAAGATCGGGGAACTGCGGGAGATGGTCTGGGAAATGGGCGCAACCGGTGTGATCTGCGACGATGAACTGTCCCCGGCACAGCTTCGCAATCTGGAATCGGCGCTGGATACGAAGGTAATGGACCGGACGATGGTCATTCTCGATATTTTCGCGGCGCATGCGACGACGAGCGAGGGAAAAATCCAGGTTGAGCTGGCACAGCTGCGTTACCGCGCAGCGCGCCTGGTCGGACTGCGCAGTTCCCTGTCCCGTCTGGGCGGCGGTATCGGTACGAGAGGACCGGGTGAAAAGAAACTGGAGATGGACCGCCGTCTGATTCATGAGCGGATCGGGCAGCTAAAGTCGGAACTGGAAGATGTCAAACGCCACCGCGAGGTGACGAGAAAACAGCGCGACCGGAAATATACGCTGTCGGCGGCGATCGTCGGCTACACGAATGCCGGTAAGTCAACGCTTTTAAACACTCTGACGGGTGCAGGAATCCTGGCACAGGATAAACTGTTTGCGACGCTGGATCCGACGACGCGTGGATTAAAGCTGGCGAGCGGACAGGAGATCCTGCTGACAGATACGGTCGGATTCATCCGCAAACTGCCGCACCATCTGATCGAGGCGTTCAAGAGTACGCTGGAGGAGGCACGTTATAGCGATATTGTCCTCCATGTGGTCGATGCGTCGAATCCGCAGATGGACACGCAGATGTATGTCGTATATGATACATTGCGTCAGCTGAAGATCGGCGATAAGACGGTGGTAACAGTCTTTAACAAGATGGATCAGGTGGAACAGCCGGAGACGCTGAAAGATCTGCATTCTGATTATCAGGTGCAGATTTCCGCGAAGACGGGCGCGGGGCTGGATGAGCTGAAGGATATTCTGGAAATGATTCTGCGAAACCGCAAGATTTATCTGGAAAAGGTATTTTCCTACCAGGAAGCCGGACGCATCCAGACGATCCGTAAATACGGTCAGCTTTTAAAAGAAGAGTACCGGGAAGATGGCATTTACGTGGAGGCATATGTGCCGACGGAGCTCTACGCAGGGCTGATGCGCTAACAGGCAGATGATAGGTTACTGTGTTACGTTCACGTATACGTGCCCAGTAACGGAATTTGCCGTGGCTTCGCATTTCAATACGGCAAATTCCTGCTGCCACCACGTTTTCTTACGGCACCTTTGAAATTCCCGGGAATTGACTTTTTATTTTAAATTTGTTAGAATGTAGCATATTTATGGCTGTACAGAATGCTGGAAGGCAGATGCGTACAGATCCATACGGTAAAGAGGTGTGCGGGGAAAAACCGTATGCCTCTTCTTCATGTTTTGGCGGATGCTAAGAAGTTGTTAAGATGAAGAGAAAAGAGATGACAGGGCGCAGGCTGTTTGTGTCGGATAGAATGACCGCACAAGTTTTCAGACATCTGGGATAAAGGAGTTAGAAGATACAGAATGGAACAGAAGGGACAAAACAGACAGGAACAGATTCTCGTCGGAATTGACGTTGGCTCAACGACGACGAAGGTGGCAGTGATGGAGGCGGCAACGGGGAAAGTCCTGTTTTCGGACTATACACGCCATCACTCGGATCAGCTTCAGAGTGTGTCGAGAGCTGTAAAATTGGTGAAAGAGACGCTTGCGGGGGGGTCATTTCTGACGGCGATGACCGGTTCGGGCGCAAAGCACCTCTCGGAAGAGCTGGGGATCCCTTATGTACAGGAGGTAGTGGCGAACTCGATCGCCTTGAAAGCCATGTACGGGGAAATCGGAACGGCGATCGAGCTGGGTGGACAGGATGCGAAGATTATCTTTTTCCAGAGGGATAAACGGACGGGCGAGCTGCAGGTCGCAGATATGCGGATGAACGGCAGCTGTGCTGGCGGTACAGGTGCGTTTGTGGATGAGATTGCTTCTCTTCTTAAGACACCGGTTGAGGAATTTGACGCGCTGGCGGCACAGGGAACAACCGTATATGATATATCCGGACGGTGCGGCGTGTACGCCAAGACCGACATCCAGCCTCTTTTAAATCAGGGGGTGAAAAAATCAGATTTGGCGCTTTCCTCCTTCCATGCGATTGCCAAACAGACGATCGGCGGTCTGGCACAGGGACTTTCGATCGAGAAGCCGGTTGTCTTTGAGGGCGGTCCGCTGACCTTTAACCGGACGCTGGTGCGCGTGTTTGCTGAACGTCTGGACCTTCGGCCGGAGGAAATTTTAAGTCCGGACCGGCCGGAACTTCTGATTGCCTGCGGTGCGGCGCGTGCGGCAGTGAAGCTTTTTTCGAAGGAAGAGGCGCTCGCCACGGCAGACGGACTGTTAGATCGGATCGAGAAGGTGCGTGCGGCGCGCGAGGAAGCAAAGAAACAAAGTGAAGCCGGAAATGGCGATGAGATGGCGGAGGGCACGTTCCGTTCCCGTCCATTTTTTGCCGATCAGGCGGCGCAGACGGAATTTCAGGAGAGACACAGACGTCCGGAACGAAAAACAGTATATCCGCAGTCAGGCAGTACGCTGCGGGCATATCTGGGTATTGATTCGGGCAGTACGACGACAAAATTTGTCCTGTTAGATGAGAATGAGGAACTTCTGGATTCCTTTTATGCGCCGAATCAAGGCGATCCGCTGACGGTGGCAAAGAAAGCATTGATTGCGATGCGGGAAAAGTATGCGTCCCACGGCGTGCGGCTGGAGATTTTGGCAGCCGGGACGACCGGTTATGGAGAAATGCTGTTTTCACGTGCATTTTCGGCCGAGACACACGCGGTTGAGACGGTGGCACATGCACGTGCGGCGGCAAAATACACGCCGGATGCGACGTTTCTTCTGGACATCGGTGGTCAGGATATGAAGGCAATCTGGCTGGACAATGGCGTTATCACAAATATTGTCGTGAATGAAGCCTGCTCATCCGGCTGTGGGTCTTTTTTGGAAAATTTTGCATCCTCCCTGCATATTCCGGCGCGGGAGATTGCTGAAAAGGCATTTTCTTCGCAGCATCCGGCTGCGCTCGGAAGCCGCTGTACCGTCTTTATGACGAGCAGTATCGTGACGGAGCAGAGAAATGGAAAGCTGCCGGAGGACATCATGGCGGGGCTGTGCCGTTCGATCATTGAAAATGTATTTACAAAGGTTATCCGTGTGTCGAACCTGGATTCTCTGGGAAAGAGGATTGTCGTACAGGGCGGAACGTTTGAAAATGATGCGGTTCTCTGTGCGCTGGAACAGTATGTCGGCCGCCCGGTGATCCGGGCGCCGTATCCGGGCATTATGGGGGCGATCGGTGCGGCGCTTTTAGCGAAGGAAGAGGCAAGGAGCCGGAAACAGCCGCATTTTACCAGTTTGGATCAAATGGAGTCCCTGACCTGGCAGCAGGAGGCGAATGTGCCGTGTCCGTTCTGTATGAACCATTGTCAGCGTGCGGTGGTGCGGTTTTCGAATGGAACCTCATGGATCACGAACAACCGTTGTGAGCGGGGCGAGATTCTTGGCGATCCGAAGGATGTGAAGGTGCGCGAGCGACTGAAAATAGCGTCAGAAACCCGGAATAAAGTGCCAAATCTCTATAAATTGCGGGAAGAACTCCTGTTTGCAGATTATCTGGATCAAGCGGAAGAGGGGGATGCATCGTCTGCAAAAAGTCATTCAGAGCGGGCAGCCGCTAAGACTGGTCTTGTGCCGAATGCTGTGTCTGATACTGTGCGGCGAAATATAACCATCGGTCTGCCGCGCGTCCTTGCTTTCTGGGATACGATGCCGTTCTGGACGACGTTCTGGCGTTCGCTGGGCTTTGAGATTCAGATTTCATCCCCGAGCACGCACAAGATGTTTGAGGAAGGCTTAAGCGCGGTAACTTCAGATACCGTCTGCTTTCCGGCAAAACTGGTGCACGGGCATATCCGCGATCTGGTAAAGAAGAAAGTGGATCGTATTTTTATGCCGTCGATTGCGGCGATCGGATCGGAAAATACGGAATCAACGAGCGAGTCCATGTGTGCAGTCGTGAAGGGATATCCGCTTGTGATCCGCAACTCGGATTCTCCGGAGAAACAGTGGGGCATTCCGTTTGATGCACCGTTATTTTACTGGTACAGGGAGGAAGATAAAGAACGTCAGCTTATTACATATATGGAACAGACATTTTCCATCCAGCCGTCGGAAACGAAAAAGGCGGTTCTTGCAGGAAATGATGCGATGCGGCAGTTTGGGAGCCGCCTGAAAGAGGCGGGAGCGAAGGTTCTGGAAGAGGTGGAAAAAGAGGGGCGCTATGCGGTGGTGCTGGCGTCAAGACCGTATCAGAATGATGCGCTTGTCAACCACAGCCTGCCGGAGCTTTTGACCGAGTTCGGCGTTCCGGTTCTGACGGCAGATTCTGTTCCGGGCATTGAAAATGTGGATTTAAGCCACAGCCGTCTGGATGTCGTAAACAATTACCACGCGCGGATGCTGGCGTCCGCGGTTCTGGCGGCACAGAGCCAGAATCTGGAATATGTCCAGTTTGTAAGCTTTGGATGCGGGCATGACGCATATTTGTCGGATGAGATCCAGCGTATGATGCGGGAAATCTCCGGAAAATCACCGCTGATCCTGAAACTTGACGAGAGCGAGGTACAGGGACCGCTGCGGATCAGGGTGCGTTCCTTCCTGGAGACGATCAACATGCGGCGGAAGAAGCGGGAGATGGCGGAGAGGCTGCAAAACCAGCCTGGAACAAGCCGACAGGAGAATGCGGGTGGCGGAAATGAATGCGGGACGGTTGCGCTGGAACCAGACATTCAAAAATCCTGGCAGGTTCACGAACTTTCGGATCCATATCCGGTTAAATTTGAGGTGGAAGACCGCAAGAAGCGCACGGTTCTGGTCCCGAACACCTCCCACGCGTTCTGCCGGATTATGTCGGCGGCGTTGAAGACACAGGGAATCCGGGCAGTTCCGCTGGCGGTCGGCAGGGAAGAGGCGATCCGCCTCGGAAAGCAGTATGTCCACAACGATATCTGTTTCCCGGCGCAGATTGTCATCGGCGAGGCGCTGGCAGCACTTCGGAGTGGTCAGTATGTGCCATCTGAGACGGCGATCGGTATGGGAAAATACATCGGTGACTGCCGCCTGACCCATTACAGTGCGCTGCTTCGCAAGGCGCTTGACGACGCCGGCTACCCGGAGGTGGCGATTCTGACGAACGATGACGTCGATTATCATGATCTGCATCCGGGCTTCCGGATGAACCTTGTGTCGGCGATCCGTCTGGCGGGAGCGCTTCCGATGATCGATATTCTGGAAGAGCTGCTTCGCAAGATCCGCCCGTATGAGAAAGTTTCCGGAAGCAGTGATCAGGCATTTGGCGAGGCGATGGATTTCGTCGTGGATGGTCTGGAGCAGCATGGGCTTTCGGGCGCTCTGCGAGGCTTTAAAAAGGCGATCCAGCGGATGAATGCGATCGAATATGACCGGAGCCAGCCGCGCCCGCGCGTCCTGATCATCGGCGAGTATCTCCTCAATTTCCATCCGGGCGCGAATCATGAGATTGAGCGCTACCTGGAGAAAAATGGATTTGAGATTATCGAGGCGCGGATGACGGATGTTATCCGGAAAACGTATTTCTGCCAGGATGAGCAGATTCGGACGTATCATCTGAAAAAGCCGTTTGTCAAGAAAAACTGGTACCATGTGGCGAACCGGGTATTTGACGCTGCGCACGCGGCAGCGGATCGGATAGCGAAACAGCATCCGCTCTATACGCCTGTCTGCCGCCTGCCGGAACTGGTAAAGGAAAGTGACCCGATCATCCCGCACACCTTTGATGCGGGCGAGGGCGTGCTGATTCCGGGTGAGATCCTGCACCATGCGGCGCACGGCTGCCGGGCATTTGTGATTTTACAGCCATTTGGCTGTCTGCCAAACCATGTGGTAGGACGCGGCATCGTAAAAAAAATGCGGGAAATGTACCCGGACGCCCAGATCCTGCCGCTTGACTACGATCCGGATGTGAGCTTTGCCAATCTGGAAAACCGCCTGCAGATGCTGATTATGAATGTGAAAGAAAGAAGCGTGGGCACGGTTGCCCTGCCGGACGTGGGGCAGAGAAGCCCCGTGGAGACTATGAATAGAAAACAGAAAAACGCCGATAATAAAAAGCAGAAAGTTTCCTGATTTGCGGGTTAGACAAAAATAGAAATCACATAAGCCCACGCGGCGGAAAGGGACAAGCTATGAAACATCTGGAAATTGAAAAGGTGATTGGACGGGAGATTGTTGATTCGAGAGGAAATCCAACAGTGGAGGCGGAAGTTTATCTATCAGACGGAAGCATAGGACGCGGCGCGGCACCGAGCGGTGCATCGACAGGTGAATTTGAGGCTCTGGAGCTGCGAGACGGCGACAAGTCGCGTTTCGGCGGAAAGGGCGTACAGAAAGCAGTCCAGAATGTGAATACCGTGATTGCAGAGGTGTTAAGGGGCATGGATCCGGCGGACGTCTATGTGGTTGATAAAGCGATGATCGAGGCGGACGGAACCAAGGATAAATCCAAGCTGGGCGCGAATGCGATCCTGGCGGTTTCGATCGCGAACGCACGGGCAGCAGCCAATGCGTATGGTCTCCCGCTGTACCGTTTCCTCGGCGGTGTGTCTGGAAACCGTCTTCCGGTTCCGATGATGAACATTTTAAACGGCGGCGCGCATGCGGCAAACACCATCGATGTACAGGAGTTCATGATTATGCCGATTGGAGCAGAGAGCTTTTGTGAGGGACTCCGCTGGTGTACCGAGGTGTTCCATGTACTGGCAGCATTGCTTAAAGATCGCGGACTGGCAACCTCTGTCGGTGATGAGGGCGGTTTTGCACCGGATCTGGGAAGTGACGAAGAAGCAATCCAGTGCATCTTAGAGGCAGTGGAGAGAGCCGGATATAAGCCGGGCGAGAGTTTTGTCCTGGCGATGGATGCGGCATCCAGTGAGTGGAAGAGCGGCAGGAAGGGCGAATATCTGCTTCCGAAGAATGGCAAACACTTCACCTCCGAGGAGCTGATCGCACACTGGAAACAGCTCTGCGGGAAATACCCGATCGCCTCGATCGAGGATGGTCTGGACGAGGAGGATTGGGAAGGCTGGCAGAAGATGACCGCAGAACTCGGCGGACAGGTGCAGCTGGTCGGCGACGATCTGTTTGTAACAAATACCGAACGCCTGGAAAAAGGTATCCGTCTCGGCTGCGGCAATTCGATCCTGATTAAGCTGAACCAGATTGGATCCGTCTCCGAGACACTGGAGGCAATCAAGATGGCACATAAGGCAGGTTACACGGCGATTGTATCCCACCGTTCCGGCGAGACCGAGGATACGACGATCGCAGATCTGGCGGTCGCATTGAATACCTGCCAGATCAAGACGGGCGCACCGAGCCGGAGTGAGCGCGTGGCAAAATACAACCAGCTTCTGCGGATTGAGGAAGAGCTGGGAACCGGCGCACAGTATCCGGGGAAGGCGGCATTTAATAAAAATTAAGTTGTCTTTTTTGCGAGATATCGTGCAGACAAGCAATCTGTTACATTGCATGAAATGTGTGAATTGTTCCGAAAACGAATGCATTTCCTCAGAAACAGACAAAAATCATCTGGGGAAATGCCGGATGGCGTCGAAACAAAGGAAAATAGAATACAACTTTGAAAAGGAATGCGTTTTACCGTACAACCAGGACGGAGAGAAACGTATTCCTTTTTGTTTTGCATAAGACCGAAAAAAGGAATATTGCTAAAAGTTTGACAATATTTTAAAAAATAATCGTTTTTATACGAAATTTATTGACAAAACAGTGGGAATGATTGTAAAATAACTGTAAAGCAAATATGAAAAAAGGATTTATTTTTTTTGAACGAATGGAAAAACGTTTTACCAAAGGAATGGTCCGGCGGATAACGTATTTCACATAAAAAGGAGGATGAAAGAATGAGAAAGAGAACATTAAGCATTGTACTTGCAGCAGCAATGTGTGCCAGCTTAACAGCCTGCGGCGGTGGCGGAAGTACTGCTGAGACAACGGCAGCTGACAGCAGCAATACCGAGACAAAGGCAGCCGACGCTTCAGAGAAATCTGACAAACCGCTTCGTGTGTGTGTTGTCTACACCGGCAACTTAGGTGATAAGAGCTACAATGACTCCTGCAACATGGGTGCACAGAAAGCAGTTGAGGATTTCGGCATCGAGCTTAAGAGCCTTGAGGGTACCACTGCTGAAGAGTGGAAAGCAAACCTACTTCAGGCTTGTGATGACGGCTACGATTTAATCATCGGTGCTTCTTCCAACATCGCAGATTATATCACTGAGAATGCATCCAGTTATCCGGATACCAAGTTTGCAGTTATCGATACAACCGTTGATCTGCCGAACGTTGAGTCCATCAGCTTTGCTCAGAATGAGGGCTCCTTCCTGGCAGGTGCGGCAGCAGCTATGTTCACCACCAAGACCGATATCCCGAATGTCAATGAAGATCATATCATCGGCTGGGTAGGCGGTATGGATATTCCGGTACTTCATGACTTCTATACAGGTTATGAGCAGGGCGCGAAGTATATCGATCCGGATATCAAGATTCTTCAGGCTTTTGCAGGAAGCTGGACGGATCCGTTAAAGGGTAAAGAGCTGACGTTAGCACAGTATGAGCAGGGTGCTGATATTGTCATGAACGTAGCATCCGGTACCGGTGTTGGTATTCTGGAAGGTGCAAAAGAAGCTGACAAATACGCAATCGGCGTTGACTTAAACCAGGATTCCGATCAGCCTGGACATGTTCTTACTTCCATGGTTAAGAGAGTTGATAATGCTTGCTATCTGGTTATCCAGTCTGCAGTAGAGGGAACTTTTGAGGGCGGCACAACCAAATATCTGGCATTGAAGGACGGCGGTGTCAGCCTGACCGATTTCTCTGTTATCAAAGAATCTCTGGGCGACAAATTCCCGCAGGATATCGTTGATAAGTGTGATGAGCTTGCCGAGAAGATCAAATCCGGCGAGATCGTAGTTGAAAACTATGAAGGATTTGGCCCAGAGGCATAATTGATAAAGACAAGGCCGGGAGCGAGTGAAACCTGGCGGCGAAGGGGGATCTGAATTCTTTCAGGTTCCCCTTCATTTTCAACAAAATGTTTTTTCTTGGAAAGAGCCGTCAGGCATTTCCGGACGAGAGGGTGATCGAATGAACGAATACGTAGTGGAGATGAAAGGAATTGTCAAAAATTTCGGGCAGGTTCAGGCGGTAAAGCATGGTGAATTTACTCTGAAAAAGGGCGAGATTCATTCTCTGATTGGTGAAAATGGAGCTGGTAAATCCACCATGATGAAGCTTCTGTACGGCATGTATCCCATTGACGAGGGCGAGATTATCGTCAAAGGTGAACCGATGGGAACCATCACACCGAAGCTTGCAATTGAGCACGGTGTCGGCATGGTCCATCAGGAATTTATGCTGGTGAATGAGCTGACGGTTCTGGAGAATATTATTCTGGGATTTGAACCGAAAAAGGGATTGACAATTGACTTTGACAAGGCAAGAAAAGAAGTTAAAAAGTATATTGAACAGTATCATATGGACGTGCAGCTGGATAAGAAGGTAAGCCAGATTTCAGTAGGCGAGGCGCAGCGTGTGGAGATTATCAAGACATTGATGCGAGGTGCTGATATCATCATTCTGGATGAGCCTACAGCGGTTCTGACCCCTCAGGAGGCGGAACGTCTGTTTGAAATCCTGAATAATCTGAAACAGGATGGAAAATCCCTTGTCTTTATTTCTCATAAGCTGAATGAGGTTATGGCAATATCAGACCGCATCTCTGTGATGCGTCAGGGACAATATATGGGCACTGTTAATAAAGAGGAAACCTCTCCGCTGGATCTGACCAAACGAATGATCGGACGTGAAGTATTCTTAAACATTGATAAGGCTTATTCTGAGGCGGGAGATACGATTCTGGAGGTTCAGGATGTGTGGATTCCCAGCCAGAAGGAGACATCGAAGATCCGGGGCATGTCCCTGCATGTCAAGGCCGGTGAGATTGTCGGCGTGGCAGGTATCGATGGAAATGGACAGAGTGAGCTGGTTGAGGCGATCACCGGACTTCGCAAGGTAGAGAAGGGCAAGATCCTTCTTTGCGGCAAGGATATTACGAATCAGAGTCCGAGAAAAGTAAGGGAGAGCGGTCTTTCCCATATTCCGGAGGACCGAAATACAAGAGGTCTGAACCGTGCCATGACCATTGAGGAAAACCTGATTGCAGTCCGGCTGGATCAGCCTCCCTTTACCAAGGGCATCATGATGAATAAATCGGGACAGGATGCTTATGCAAAGGAGATGGTAGAGCAGTTTGATATCCGCCCGGCGGATTATAATCTTCCTACCTCCTCCTTATCCGGCGGCAATGCACAGAAGGTAGTAGTAGCCCGGGAGGTATCTCTTGGCAATAAGCTTCTGGTAGCATCCCAGCCTACCAGAGGTGTAGATATCGGTGCCATCGAACTGATTCGAAATACCCTGGAAAAGGCGAAAAAGGCAGGCGCCGGTGTTCTGTTGGTTTCGGCAGAGCTGGAGGAGATTATCTCCCTTTCGGATCGTATCGTAGTTATCCATGAAGGTAAAATTACCGGCGAGATGAGGGCCGACGAGGCCAATGAAAACAATCTGGGTCTGCTTATGATGGGCGGTACAGACACAGGGAAGGACGGTGAAGCAGCAGTATGAATCAGACATTAAATGGTATTCGAAGGATTCTTATTACGATACTCGTTGCGATGGGTGTCGGTGCGCTGTTTATCATAGCCATCGGGGAAAATCCCATTGATGCATATGCGGCGCTGTTCCGCGGTGCTTTTGACGGAAAGCTCCGTCTGGGCACAACCTTGGCAGGATTTACTCCGCTGCTGCTGACATCCATTGCCTTTGCAGTTGCAGCGAAAGCAGGTGCTTTTAACGTAGGTGTTGAGGGCGAGGTTTTCTTGGGCGGTATCACAGCTGCTTATATTGGCATTAACTGGACCTTCCTTCCGAAGCCGGCTCTGTATGTGACCTGTTTTGTAGGCGCTATGGCGGTAGCAGCTGCCTGGGCCTTTATTCCGGCGGTTCTGCGTGCCTATTATAATGTAAATGAAGTATGTACCACCATTTTGATGAACACGGTAGCCCTTTATATTACATCTTATCTGGTCAGCGGACCTATGAGTGCGGGTACTGCTAACGCTCAGTCCCTGCCGGTTACGGTAAGGCTGTATCAGTTTATGAAACCCAGCAGTGTTAACGTAGGTATTTTCATCGCGGCCATCACCGTGATTGTGATTATTTTTATGCTTCAGAAGAGCAGCTGGGGCTATAAGATTCGTACCGTTGGCCTGAATCCGACCCATGCGGATTATGTGGGAATTGATTCTAAGAAGGTGTTTATCGGTGCCATGATGCTTTCTGGTATGTTGGGCGGCATGGCAGGATGCATCGAGGTTCTGGGTGTTCATGGATATTTCCTGAACAACTTTGCAACCGGACTTGGAAGCAATGGTATGCTGGCAGCTCTGATTGTAAAGAACAACATGGTTTCGACTCCATTTATGGCATTTTTCCTGGCAGTTTTAAAATCGGGCGCTATGGGAATGCAGCAGTCAACCGGTGTGCCGAAATCACTGGTTGATACCATTACAGCTGTGTTCATTATCATAGCGACCATGGAGACTGCGTTCCAGTTTGCAAAGAAACGTAAAAAGAAAACGGAGGAGAAGAAGGAGGATAAGGCATGAATGCGATAATGCAGAATTTTGATAAAATCTTTAATGCGTCGCTGATTTATGCAACGTTTCGTTCAGCGACTCCGATCATCTTTGCCGCTCTTTGTGCGGCTATCACTCAGCAGGCCAATATCTTAAATATCGGTACAGAGGGTATCATGCTGGTAGGTGCTTTTACTGCAGTTGCAGTCAGCTTCTTTACCGGAAGCTGGTTATTAGGCATTCTGGCAGCGATGATCGCCGGTGCTGTCATTGCTATGATCATGGCAGTGGGACATATCCGGTACAATTCGGAGATCTGCGCCATCGGTATGGGTATTAATATGCTGGCACTGGCTATTACTAAATTCATGGTAAATGCGATTTTCCACAGTACCGGAAGTTTTTCAAGCCCGGATATTAAAGCGATTCCCCGTGTGAACGTTGCATTTTTAGACAATCTTCCGGTGGTGGGGGATCTGTTTAACAACTGGTGCGTGACCGAGTGGTTTGCCATTGTTCTGATTATCCTGCTTCAGTTTTTCTTCTATAAAACTGTATGGGGACTGCGTCTGCGTGCAGTAGGTCAGTTTCCGGAAGCGGCGAAGACGGCAGGTATCAAAGTAAATGCTGTGAAATATCAGGCAATGCTGCTTTCCGGTCTCATCGGAGGTCTGGCAGGTGCTCATCTTTCCCTGGGTTACAGTACCCAGTTTATCGAGAACATGACCAACAACCGTGGTTTTATGGGCGTTGCAGCCATGTATTTCGGCGGTGCCAACCCGGTTCTGACCACACTGGGCTGTCTGCTGTTTGGATTTTCAGATTCCGTCGGTGCCCGTCTCCAGGCATATGGCATTCCATCCCAGTTCGTTCTGATGATGCCGTATATCGTGACCATCGCGGTACTGGCAATTTCCATGATTGCGAAGATTTCAGCCAACAAGAAGAGAGAATCATCCCTGCATGTGGGAAGCTGATGATGAAGAAAGATAAAACACTATAAGGAGGACATAATCAGATGGAAAAGACAAAAATTATTCTTGACTGCGATCCGGGACATGATGACGCGGTCGCGATCACGCTGGCGGCGAACAGTGACAAGATCGATCTGTTAGGTATTACAGTCGTAGCAGGCAACCAGACGCTGGAGAAAACGCAGATTAATGCGAGAAATGTGTGCCAGTGGCTCGGTGTGGATGTGCCAGTGTATGCGGGCTGCGGACAGCCGATGGTGCGTGAAAAAATGATAGCGGGCGATATCCACGGTGAAACAGGGCTGGATGGTCCGGTTTTCCCGCCGCTGACAAAAGAATTAGAGAAAGAGCATGCAGTCGATTTCATCGTTAAAACCCTGATGGAGTCCGATGGCGATATCACGATGGTGACAACCGGTCCGATGACCAATCTGGCGATGGCGATGCGGATGGAACCGGCGATTATTCCGAAGATCAAACAGATCGTCCTGATGGGAGGCGCGTATACCAATGGTAACGTAACTCCAGCGGCAGAGTTCAATATCATCGCCGATGCGGATGCAGCGTATGTATGCTTTACCAGCGGACGCCCAATCACGATGATGGGTCTGGATGTTACCCGCAAGGTACTGTGCTATCCGGAGATCGTTGACCGGATGGAGAAGATAGGCAATAAGGCATCCAAGCTCTTTGCGGATCTGATGCGCTTCTTCTGCAAGACCCAGAAAGAGGTATTTGGCTGGGAAGGCGGACCTCTGCACGATCCGGTTACGATCGCATGGCTGATTGATCCGAGCGTTGTGACCTTGAAACCGATGCATGTGGACATTGACATCCGCAGCGTCCAGTCCTACGGACGTACTAACTGCGATTTCTTCGGTTACGGCGGACAGGAGCCGACTGCAAACGTAGCGATCGATATCGATGCGGCGAAGTTCTGGGATATCGTTGAGGCAGGGCTGAGAAGATACAGCGAGGCATAGTTTATAATACTTGTGTTCGGAGGCAGATATAGATGAGAGACCTGAAAGAAGTTTTAGAGCAGAACAAAGAGAAATATATCGAAGAACTCAAGAATCTGGTGGGAATTGATACCCATGACTTAGGGCACGGAATCGATGGTGGTCTGGAGAAACAGGGACAGGAGTATATGGTAAACCTGTTTGAATCGATGGGAGCCGACGAGATCACGGTGGATCCGATGGATGAGGCTGTGATTCAGGAAAGCTACAAAAAGCACCAGGAAGGAAACCTGGGGCACAACCAGACCGACCGTGCCAATGTCTATGCGACATTTAAAGGAAAACAGGGCGGAAAAAGCCTGTTATTTAACGGTCATATTGACGTTATGCCGGCGGAGATGGAAGACGGCTGGACGAACCCGCCGTTTGAGCCGGTAATTCGGGATGGCAAGATGTACGGACGCGGCTGCACGGATATGAAGGGCGGTCTGATGGCATCGGTGATGGCGGTAAAGCTTTTGCAGGATGCCGGGTATGAGCTGCCGGGCGATGTGACAATTACCTCCGTGTGTGACGAGGAAGGCGGAGGCAATGGCTCGATCCAGGCGGTAATGCGCGGTCTGAAAGCCGACGGCGTTGTCAACTGCGAGCCGACCGACGATACCCTGATTCTGGCGCATATGGGCTGGGTATTCTTTAAGGTTGATTTTGAAGGAAAAGCGTGCCATTCCGGTGCAAAAGCCGAGGGCGTCAGCGCGATCGAGAAGGCGATCAAGGTAATTCAGGGGTTAAATGAGATGGAGCACCGCTGGCTTCTGACGATCCGCCACCGCCTGCTTCCGCCGCCGAGCTTAAATATCGGCGTGATCGAGGGTGGAACCGCCGGTTCTACCGTGCCGGGCGAGTGCAGTTTTTCTACCTGCGTCCACTATGTTCCGACCCTGATGAATCAGGATATGGTTGTAAAGGAATTTACAGAGGTCGTTGAGCGGATCAGCCGTTCCGACGCGTGGATGGAGGCACATCCGCCGAAGATTTCCATTTACCAGACCGGACACGGGTTTGAGATGGAGGAGGATCATCCGCTGGTAGACACCTTTAAGGAGGCGTACAGTGAGGCACTTTCGCGTAGCGTGAAGGTGGAAGGATCCCATTTTGGCTGTGATTCCCGCCTGTGGCGCAACATTGCCGGATGCCCGACGATCCAGTACGGACCGGGCGAGGGCGCACAGTGCCATACCGTGGATGAGTGGCTGAAGCTCGATTCCTATCTGGAAGCGATTCTGGTGTATGCGAAACTGATTCTTTCCTGGGGAGAGAAGAAATAAGGAATTGATAAATATATAAGGAGATAAAAATATGAGCAAGAAAGTTTTACTGGCAGGCGAGTCCTGGATGAGCTATACCACCCATGTAAAGGGCTTTGACGCGTTTTATACCTCTACCTATGAGACAGGAGAGAAATGGCTGAAAGCTGCATTGGAGGCAGGCGGCTACGAAGTAACCTTCCTTCCGAACCATCTGGCAAATGAGGAATTTCCATTTACAATGGAAGAACTGAAACAGTATGATCTGGTAATTCTGTCCGATATCGGAGCAAACACCCTGCTTCTGCCGGGCGCTACGTTTAACCGCAGTGAAAAAATGCCGAACCGCTGCAATCTGATCCGCGACTATGTCAACGATGGCGGCGCTCTTCTGATGGTCGGCGGCTATCTGACCTTCTCCGGCGTGGATGCAAAGGGCAAATGGCATGACACAGCCGTACAGGAGGTTCTTCCAGTCGAGGTTCTGACGGTCGATGACCGTATGGAACACTGCGAGGGTGTAAAACCGGTAACCGTGGGCGAGCATGAAGCTTTAAAGGGCATTCCGACCGACTGGCCGGAGGTTCTCGGTTACAATAAGGTAATCGCAAAACCGGAGGCAGAGGTTCCGGTTACTGTAGAGGGCGATCCGTTTATCGCATTTGCTTCTTATGGAAAAGGGCGCAGTGGTGTTGTCACAACCGACTGTGCACCGCACTGGGCACCGCCGGAATTCTGTGAGTGGGAATACTACAATAAATTGTGGCAGAATATCGCAGACTGGCTGATTCAGAAATAAGATAGCAGGAAAAAGGAGAGCGCGTATGGACGGAGCGGTGAAACTTTTAAAAGAGCTTCTGACCATTCGGAGTGTCAATGGACGGGATGACGAGGGAGCAGTGGCAGAATATTTGTGCAAGTATTTCGAACAATCGGGAATTTCTGCACATATACAGCGGATTGACGCGACACACGCCAATGTGCTGGCGGAGCTTGAGGGGGAGTCGGATGGCGCTCCGATCTTCTGGAACGGGCATCTGGACACGGTTCCTTACGGAGATACCGGAGAATGGAAGACTGACCCGGCGGTTCCGGTGGAACGGGACGGTTTTCTCTATGCCCGCGGTGCCAGCGATATGAAGAGTGGGCTTGCCGCGATGGTGTACGCGCTCTGTGAATATAAAAAATCCGGTCGTCCGGTGCCGCGTACGATCCACTTCCTCGGAACCTGTGATGAGGAAAAGGGCGGCATCGGCGCCAGAGAGATCTTAAAGGAAGTCCCGGAGACGTCGATTGGAACGCTTTTGATAGGAGAACCGACGGGATGCAGACTGGGCGTGGCGCAGAAAGGCTGCCTGTGGCTGGAGATAGAAGCACACGGAAAGACGAGCCACGGGGCATACCCGCAGGAGGGCTGCAATGCCGTGGAACAGGCGATGGCGCTGACAGGTGAGATTGAAACATATGTGAAAAGCTTCACACACCCGGTTCTCGGCGCATCAACCGCGCAGGTAACGCAGATTTCCGGCGGCGTGGCGCCAAATATGACGCCGGATACCTGCCGGATTCTCATGGATATCCGTATGACACCGGGACTGACAAGCCAGATGGTAGTCGGTCAGGCGGAGGCGTTTGCGGCGGCGCGTTCCGTTACATCAGAAGAAAAATTCCGCGTCAGCTGCCGGATTGTCAATGACCGGCGGGCGATCGAGATTGGAGAATCCCATCCGCTTGTGAAACAGCTCTCGAAGGGACTGGAGAAAAAAGGGCTTCCGGTGGAGACGACTGGGATTAATTTCTTTACAGATGCTTCGATCCTGGTGGAACACAAGCTGGATGCAGCCGTTCTCTTATTTGGTCCGGGCGAGGCAGGCATGGCGCATAAGCCAAATGAGCGGGTCGAGATAGAAAAATATCAGAAATCCATTCAGGTTCTCATGGATCTGATCGCATCGGAGGTGGATGAGTGAGGGCAACCATCAAGGATATTGCCGCTGAGACTGGTTTTTCCGTGACGACAATCTCACTGGTTCTCAATGGAAAAGGATATAAGATCTCGGATGAGACAAAGAATCAGATCCTAGCGAAGGCGCGGGAACTGAATTATCGTCCGAACCAGCTCGCGGTCAGTCTGGTAAAGCGGCAGAGCAAGACCATAGGATTTATCGTCCCGGATATTTCCAATGTATATTTTGCCAATATGGCGCGCGCGATCGATGAGGCGTGCCGCGAAAATGGTTGGAGTGTGATTCTCTGCAACACGAATGATAATTATGACCGGGATCGCGAGTATATCGATCTTCTGGCGGATAAAGGCGCGGACGGCATTGTGTTTATCATGGCTAAAGATAATACGCGGGAGATGGCGGCGGAGGAGATTGATTATCTGGAATCGATCCACATACCCTATGTGGTAGTTGACCGGATCCCGGAGCTTCGGAATTGTCCGGCGGTCGGTACCGACCATGAGATCGGCGGTTATCTGGCGGCGCGCCATCTGTTAAGTCTTGGACACCGGCGGATTGCCTGCGTCGTGGGACCGCATGCGACCCAGATGGATTCGGAGGCGCGTTACCATGGCTACTGCCGGGCGATGGAGGAGGCGGGAATTCCGGTGGATGAACGTCTCGTCTGTGTCGGCGAGTATACGCAGGAGGGCGGCGCGGCGGCAGTCGAACAGCTCATTTCACAGGATTTTACGGCGATTTTCGCCTGCAACGACGCTTCAGCGTATGGCGTATGCAGAAAACTCAAGGAATATAGAAAGAAAGTGCCGGAAGATGTTTCGGTCGTCGGATACGATGACGTTTTCTATGCCCGGATGCTGGAGGTGCCGCTGACAACGATACGGCAGCAGGTACGGGAGATGGGAAGAGAGGCGGTAAGGCTGCTTCTGAAACAGATACGGGAACATAAAAGACCGGAGAGCAAGGTGATCTTTGCGCCGGAACTGGTAGTACGGGAGAGTACGGCGCGAATACAGCCGTCTTAAGCGATACATCAAAGATGCCGGCGGCAGATTTTGAAGGAATTGGTCAAGGAGGGGAGCAGAGTGAAGGTATTGAATTTTGGTTCACTGAATATTGATTATACGTATCAGGTGGATCATTTTGTAAGAGCGGGAGAGACGATGTCCTCCGAGTCGCTGCAGGTATTCAGCGGCGGCAAAGGGCTGAATCAGTCGATCGCGCTGAGCAAGGCGGGCGCAGACGTATGGCACGCCGGAGCTGTCGGAGCCGGGGATGGAGATTTCCTTATCGAGCATATGAAGAAGGCGGGCGTCCACACGGAGTTGATCGAGCATCTCGACGGGCAGACAGGACACGCGATCATCCAGAAAGATCCGGCAGGGCAGAACTGCATTCTGCTGTATGGCGGTGCCAACCAGCGGATCACGAGGGAAATGGTGGATCGCGTCCTGACACAGTTTGAGGCGGACGATTTCCTGATTTTACAGAATGAGATCAGCGAGATCGGCTATATCATGGAGAAAGCCCATGAAAAAGGCATGAAGATCGTTCTGAATCCGTCCCCGATGAATGCGAAGATCCTGTCCTATCCGCTGGAATATGTGGATTACTTCTTATTAAATGAGGTGGAGGCGTCGGATATCTGCGGCATTGAGGCAACCAAAGATCCGCAGGCGCTGATGAACGGACTGGTAAAACAGTTCCCGGAGGCGAAGATTGTCCTGACACTCGGCGGCGATGGTTCCGTGTACCGCGATGGTGACACAGTCCTTCGTCAGGGAATCTATAAAGTGCCGGTTGTGGACACGACGGCGGCAGGCGATACATTTACCGGTTATTTTATCGGCGGCTTACAGCTCGGTGAAGACCCGAAGACGGCGCTGGAACATGCGGCAAAAGCGGCAGCGATCGCCGTTTCCCGCCCAGGAGCAGCTCCGTCGGTGCCGAACCGGGAGGAAGTCGAGACGTTTGAAGGATAAAAAGCACCTGAAAACTTGTCTTTTAAAACAGAATATAGTAAAATACCATTTGGTGGCGTTTCCGAAATTCGGGCTGGTACCGGGATTTGCGGAGGCGCCTCTTTTTTGCGCCCGTCTGACTCTTGTCAGTGTGGGCCTGTAGAAATAAAAAAGGAGAAGGTAAGTAGAAATGGGAAGAGAACGTTTTTCCTCTCGGCTGGGATTTATCCTGATTTCCGCGGGTTGTGCGATCGGTCTGGGAAATGTGTGGAGATTCCCGTACATCGTCGGTCAGTATGGCGGCGCGGCGTTTGTACTGATTTATGCGGCATTTCTGGTGCTTTTAGGTCTTCCGATCATCGTTATGGAATACTCGGTCGGCAGAGCGAGCCAGAAGAGTGCGGCGCTTTCATTTGATGTGCTGGAGCCAAAGGGTACTAAGTGGCATTTTGAAAAATGGTTCGCGATGGCGGGCAACTATGTCCTGATGATGTTTTATACGACGGTAGCCGGATGGCTTCTGCTGTATGTGTTCAAGATGGCGAAAGGCGATTTCGTGGGTCTGGATGCGGACGGTGTAGCAGGGGAATTTGGCTCTGTACTGGCAAATCCGGGACTGATGACGGTATTTATGCTGCTCTGTGTCGTATTCTGTTTTTCCATCTGTGCGATGGGACTCCAGAACGGCGTTGAGAAGATCACAAAGATGATGATGGTCTGCCTATTATTCCTGATGGTTGTGCTGGCAATCAATTCGGTGCGGATGGAAGGCGGACGTCCGGGACTTGAATTTTACTTAAAGCCGGATTTTGGCAAGATTCAGGAGGTTGGTGTCGGCAAAGTCGTATTTGCGGCGCTGGGACAGTCGTTCTTCACGTTGAGTATCGGTATCGGTGCGATGGCGATTTTTGGAAGTTATATCGATAAAGAGCGCAGCCTGACCGGCGAGGCAATCAATGTACTGGTCCTTGACACGCTGGTAGCGTTTATGGCAGGACTTATCATTTTTCCGGCATGTGCGGCTTACGGCATCGAGGCAGGACAGGGACCAAGCCTGATCTTCATCACGCTGCCGAATGTATTTAACCACATGGCAGGCGGACGTTTCTGGGGCACGCTGTTCTTTGTCTTTATGACCTTTGCGGCGGCATCAACGGTCACAGCGGTATTCCAGAATATCGTATCCTTTGCAACGGATCTGACTGGCTGTTCGATCAAAAAGGCAGTCTGCGTCAATCTGGTGGTGATTGCGGTCCTGTCGCTTCCGTGCGTGCTGGGTTTCAATCTCTGGAGTGGTTTCATGCCGTTCGGAGAGGGCAGCAACGTGTTGGATCTCGAGGATTTCATCGTCAGCAACAACCTGCTTCCACTCGGAAGTCTCGTTTACCTGATGTTCTGTACCAGCCGGTATGGATGGGGATTTGAGAATTTTCTCAAGGAGGCAAATGAGGGAAAAGGCGTGAAGTTCCCGCGCCAGGTGCGAGCGTATGTGACATATGTCATTCCACTGATTGTGCTGTTTATTTTTGTGCAGGGGTACTGGAGTAAGTTTTTCCAGTAGACTGTGCAGCTCTTTAGGTAACGAGAAAAAAGGAAAGTCCGGCAGAGGCAAACTCCGCCGGACTTTCCTTTTTTCGCCAAGGCTATTGACATAGTATTTAAGGGAAAGTTTTACGGGATTTTTACACAGTTTTGTTGATTCTGTATAAACAAAAGCTATATTATAACCATTTGTATTAATTTTTATACAGAGTGAAGGGGGCAGAAGATTCATTTTTCAATTGTGAATTTTTTTTACCTGTGTTATACTATACGCGGTAGATTCTAGCTCCTACGCCCGATAATATTTTCACAATTTCGGCAGAAAAGGCATCTGACGGGAGGTGAATGGGTGGAGGATGAAGGAAAATTTAGTAAGAGAAAGAGGGTTTAATTGATGGGTTTGGCTACATTTATAGGCGGCATTCATCCATATGAGGGTAAAGAACTGTCTGAGGATAAGCCGATCAAGGTTCTCGAACCGTTACAGGGCGAGATCATGGTTTATCCGCTGTCCCAGCACATTGGCGCACCTGCGAAACCACTGGTAGCGAAGGGCGATCACGTGCTGAAAGGCCAGATCATTGCAGAGGCAGGCGGATTTATTTCCGCAAACGTACTTAGTTCTGTTTCCGGTACGGTAAAGGGAATCGAGTCCAAGCTGGTTGCCAATGGTGCAATGGTTCAGTCAATCCTGGTGGAGAATGACGGTGAAGAAGAGGCGATTGAGGGCTTCGGAACAGACAGAGATGCAACAAAGCTGTCGAAAGAAGAGATCCGTAAGATCGTTAAGGATGCCGGTATCGTCGGCCTGGGCGGCGCTGGTTTCCCGACACATGTAAAGCTTACTCCGAAAGATGAGAACGCAATTGATTACGTTATCGTCAACGGTGCAGAGTGCGAGCCGTACTTAACCAGTGACTATCGTACCATGATGGAGCGTCCGGAGCAGATTATCGGCGGCCTGAAGGTTATGCTTCAGCTGTTTGACAATGCGAAGGGTGTTATCGGTATCGAGAACAACAAGCCGGAGGCTATCAAGAAGCTGACGGAGATGGTAAAGGACGAGCCGAGAATCGAAGTATGTCCGCTGCTTACCAAGTACCCGCAGGGTGGTGAGCGTACACTTATCTATGCAGTGACAGGACGTGAGATCAATTCTTCCATGCTGCCGGCAGATGCAGGCTGTATCGTAGACAATATTGATACCGTTGCTTCTATTTATAATGCAGTATGCAAGACAACTCCGCTGATCCGCAAGATCATTACGGTAACCGGTGATGCCATTGCAGAGCCGCAGAACTTTGAGGTACGCCTTGGTACCAACTATCAGAGACTGGTAGAGGCAGCAGGCGGCTTTAAACAGGAACCGGAGAAGATGATTTCCGGTGGTCCTATGATGGGACAGGCTCTTTTCAGCCTTGACTTCCCGGTAGCGAAGACTTCATCTGCTCTGACCACCTTTACCAAGGATCAGGTAGCAGCGATGGAGCCGTCAGCATGTATCCGCTGCGGACGCTGCGTAGGCGTTTGTCCGGAGCATCTTGTACCTCCGCTGATGATGAAGGCATCTACGGCTCACGACCTTGAGAAATTCCAGAGCTTAAACGGCATGGAATGCGTTGAGTGCGGATGCTGTGCATATGCTTGTCCGGCAAGACGGCCGCTGACCCAGGCATTCAAAGAGATGCGTAAGGCAGTAGCAGCCAGCCGCAGAAAGTAGGAGGTGGGAAGAAATGGAAAAATTATTAAAAGTATCGTCATCACCTCACGTTCGTGACGGAGTTACGACACAGCGCCTGATGTTTGACGTTGTGATCGCCATGATTCCTGCCAGTGTTTATGGTGTATGGCAGTTCGGCATGAATGCACTTCTGGTTCTGATCGCTACCGTGATCGCCAGTGTGGCAGCCGAGTATCTTTATGAGAAATTAATGCACAAGCCGATTACGATTTCGGACGGCAGTGCAGTTGTTACCGGCATGATTCTTGCACTGAATATGCCGCCGGAAATCCCGGTTTGGATCCCGGTTCTTGGTGCATTCTTTGCAATCATCGTTGTAAAACAGCTTTACGGTGGTCTGGGACAGAACTTCATGAACCCGGCACTGGCAGCCAGATGTTTCCTTCTGACTTCCTTCGCTCTGTTTATGAATAACTTCTCATCCGCAAAGCTTGGATTTGACAGTCTGACAGGTGCAACTCCGCTGGCACAGTTAAGAGCCGGTGAGACAGTGGATCTGGCATCCCTGGTAATCGGACGTATCCCGGGAACTATCGGTGAGGTATCTGTAATTGCCCTGCTGATTGGTGCGATTTACATGGTAGTCCGCAAAGTTATCAGCCCGGTTATTCCGCTGATTTACATTGGAACCGTATTTGTATTTACATTCCTGTTTGGCGGATTCAACCTGACCTATTCTCTCAGTGAGATCTGTGCAGGTGGTCTTATCTTCGGTGCATTCTTTATGGCAACCGATTATGTAACGAGTCCTCTGACTCCGAAGGGACAGATCGTATACGGACTGATCCTCGGAATCGTAACCGGAATCTTCCGTCTCTGGGGTGCTTCTCCGGAGGGCGTTTCCTATGCGATCATCTTCAGCAACCTGCTGGTTCCGCTGATTGAGCGCTATACGCTTCCGACAGCATTTGGAAAAGGAGGTCAGAAGAAATAATGAACCAGATTATCAAAAATACAATCATCCTTTTCGTTATTACACTGGTAGCAGGCTTCTGCCTGGGTGCTGTTCATGATGTGACCTTAGAGCCTATCGCTCAGGCACAGGAGGCAGCAGCTACCAAAACATTTCAGGAAGTATATCCGGAGGCAGCAAGCTTTGACGCACCTCAGGAACTGACTGATGCAGTTGCAGCGGCAGCTGAGAGCATCTCTGAGTGGGGTTACGGCAAGGTAACCATCAACGATGCCAAAGAAGCACTGGATGCCAGCGGCAATAAAATCGGATACCTTATCACCTCTACTTCCGCAGAGAGTTATGGCGGCAATGTTCAGATTGCAGTCGGTATCTCTAATGAAGGCGAACTGACCGGAATCGGTTTCTTAAGCATCAGCGATACACCAGGTCTTGGTATGAGAGCAAAAGAGCCGGATTTCAAGGATCAGTTTATCGGCAAGAAAGCAGAAAAGCTGGAAGTTACTAAGACAGGCGCGTCTGCAGACAATCAGATCCAGGCCATCAGTGGTGCGACTATCACTTCCAAAGCAGTTACCAACGCAACAGATGCAGCTATCTATTTCGTGGCTAACTGCCTGGCACAGTAGGAGGTGGAACGATTATGAATAAATATGTAGAGCGCTTATATAATGGTATCTGGAAAGAAAACCCGATTTTCGTTCAGATGCTGGGTCTGTGTCCGACTCTGGCGGTAACTACTTCCGCTATCAACGGTGTCGGCATGGGTCTTTCGACAACCGCCGTATTAGTTGCGGCAAATATCCTGATTGCGATGCTTCGTAAGATTATTCCGGATGGCGTGCGTCTTCCGGCTGAGATCGTAGTAGTAGCATCCTTCGTAACCATCGTAGATATGTTGATGGAAGGTTTTGTTCCGGACTTATATGCTTCCCTGGGACTTTACATTCCGCTGATCGTAGTAAACTGTATCATCCTTGGCCGTGCCGAGGCATATGCCATGAAGAACGGTCCGGTTCTGTCCGCATTTGACGGTATCGGTATGGGGCTTGGATTTACCGTCGCTCTGGCACTCATCGGTTCCTTCCGTGAGCTTCTGGGCGCAGGTACTATCTTTGGCGTACAGGTTATGCCGGCTGCTTTCCAGCCAATCTCTATCTTCATTCTGGCACCGGGTGCGTTCTTCGTACTGGCTGCTCTGACTGCTCTTCAGAACCGTCTGAAGATGCCGTGCGCAACCAACGGTTCTGTAAAACAGAAGAAGAAAGGCGGATGTAACGGCGATTGCTTAAGCTGTGCAGGTCATACTGCAGAATGTGATAAGGAACAGGAGGAGAAGTGATGAAAGAATTACTTATTATTGCCATAAGCTCGGCGCTGGTCAGCAACGTCGTACTGAGCCAGTTCCTCGGTATCTGCTCCTTCGTCGGTGTATCTAAAAAAGTTGAAACAGCAGCAGGTATGGGCGGTGCGGTTATCTTTGTTATCACCATCGCTTCCATCGTTGCCAGCTTAATTTACCAGTTTGTTCTTCAGCCACTTGGTATCGATTATCTGAAAACCATCGTTTTCATTCTCGTTATCGCAGCGCTGGTTCAGATCGTTGAGATGTTCTTAAAGAAATGCATGGTTTCCCTGTACAATGCGCTGGGTGTATTCCTTCCGCTGATCACAACAAACTGTGCGGTTCTTGGTGTGGCTATCACAAACGTTCAGAATGGTTACGGATTTGTACAGAGCGTGGTAAATGGTGTTGGTACAGCCGTTGGTTATACTATCTCCATCGTGCTTTTAGCAGGTATCCGTGAGCACATTGAGGGAAATGATATCCCTTATAACTTCCAGGGATCTCCTATCGTACTGGTAACAGCAGGCCTGATGGCAATTGCATTTCTCGGATTTTCCGGATTACTGTAGAAGGAGGAGACGAAGATGGATATGAATTCAATTTTGATTGCTGCCGGTGTTATTGCGGCAGTAGGTATTATCGTTGGTATAGGCCTTGGTCTGTTCGGCGCGAAGTTTAAAGTAGAAGTAGATGAAAAAGAGGCAGCTGTCCGTGAAGAACTTCCGGGCAACAACTGTGGTGGTTGTGGTTACCCGGGCTGTGATGGTCTTGCAAAGGCCATCGCAGAGGGCAAAGCTCCGGTAAATGCCTGCCCGGTTGGCGGCGCTCCGGTTGGCGAGAAGATCGCTGCTATCATGGGCGTAGAGGCTGGTTCTTCCGAGAAGAAGGTAGCTTTCGTTAAATGTAAAGGTACCTGCGATAAGACAAAAGTGCAGTACGAGTACCATGGTATCGAGGACTGTGCGAAGGCATCCGTTGTACCGGGCGGCGGTGCAAAGGCATGTTCTTACGGCTGTACCGGTTTCGGTACCTGCGTGAAGGCATGTAAATTCGATGCCATCCATGTAGTAGACGGTGTGGCGGTTGTCGATAAAGAGAAGTGTGTAGCGTGTGGTGCCTGCGTGGCAGCCTGCCCGAAACACCTGATCGACCTGGTACCGTACAAGGCAAAGCATCTGGTACAGTGCAGCTCCCACGATCGCGGACCGGCTGTCAAGGCAGCCTGCCAGGTTGGCTGTATCGGCTGTACGCTGTGTACCAAGCAGTGTAAGTTTGACGCAATCCATATGGATAACAACGTAGCTGTTATCGATTATGAGAAGTGTGTAAACTGCGGAGCTTGTGCAGCGAAGTGCCCGGTTAAGGTTATTCAGTAAATAACGTAAAAGAATACGGAAATAAAAAGTCCGGTTGAACCGTTTGAAAAGATGGTTCAGCCGGATTTTTTTGGTTAAAAGATAAGGTGCTTTTCTAAAGCATCCGATGAAGGTGTTCTTTGAAATTTTTGATGTTATGCTATACGAAATTTAAAGGATTGCTTTTGCTAATGCGGTATGTATCACATTTAATAATGCCTGTGAGGTATACTGGCTGCCGCTTTCAAAGGAGAGATTTTCAAGCGACTGCGTGCTCACGATCTGCTCCGAGAGATGCGAAGCGGAAGGGGAGAGCAGCGGGTACATAGTTTCGATGGAATCACTTAAAGGACGGCAGGTAACAGAGGTGATTTGGGTGGAATCAACCGTGACTTCGACATTGACTGCCTGGCTGCCAAGTGTCAGGGTAGAACTGTACATGCCTGGCAGATAGTGGATACCAGCCGCAGCAGGGGCAGAAGCACTCTGTGTCTTCCTTCCAGGACGGAACATGATGAGGAGAAGCGCGATGAGAAGAAGCCCCAGCCCGATAAAGATAGCAGTATAAATAATCTCTTTCATGCGGAGTACGACAATTTTTGTTTTTGAACTCATAAGAAAGCTCCGGAATTCGTTTAGTACAGTGTATGAGACGGTTTGAGGGAAAATGAAAGAATATGATTTGTTATAAAAATAAAAGTCCCTATTTACATTTGTGTGTCTGATGTATCAACAGTATAATGATACATTTCACGAATTGCGTATGCAATTAGAAAATCAAGTAGTCCAAATTCCATAAAATGAAATTTTAGGGCAAATTACAGACATTAGCTTGGCTGTAGTATTTTTAAACAACATGTGTTAGACTACTGTTATACTAATCGGTATTTAACGAGGAGGTAATGATTATGAGTAGAAATATAAAAGGTGGTTTTTTAACATTAAGTGGTGTTGTTGGTATTGTAGGAATGATAATAGCGGCAATGCAAAATCCAGCAACTGCATGGGTAACGCCACCTGGAAGAATGATTGTAAGTATTTTAGAAAATGGATTATTGATTCCTACGGTTTTATTCCTTGTTCTTTTTATTTATGGATTGTATATTCTCCTAACGGAGAAAAACGATTGAGCAATACCGGTTTGTCAAATTAAGAAAATCGGTAGTTGACAAGGAGTTTTGATAGCATGAAAAAAATATTTCTTAAAATTGTGATAGGGGTTGTTCTTGTTTGTATTTTATTTGTTTGTTTTCTTTATACGAACAATGAGATCGGCGTGACTTCA
>ERZ773216.689-NODE-689-length-46007-cov-7.788736_pt1 | contig 46007 bp, 36 predicted proteins | sample MGYA00511259_ERZ773216 | MGnify/ENA primary metagenome ERZ773216 (study PRJEB29015, sample SAMEA2737764) | human gut metagenome | biome: human gut; feature: human-associated habitat; material: faeces | place: China | collected 2012 ... | reverse complement strand
TAATGGCGGAACCATACGGCCCCTCCCACGTTTCGTATTTACGTTACACTCGTTTAATTTCTGCGAAACTAATTTCAACCGGTGTTTCGCGACCGAACAGCTCAACATTGATCGTTACACTCTGCTTCTGCGCGTTCATAGCCTGAATCACTCCGACTGTATCTGCCCACGCACCGGCAACAACCTGTACGGTGTCACCGACTTCAAAGTCTACTACGATGTTGTCCTGCTGAATTCCAAGTGGTGCCATCTCTGCATCTGTAAGCGGTACCGGCTTAGATCCCGGACCTACAAATCCTGTCACACCTCTTGTGTTACGCACAACATACCAGGTATCATCATTCATAATCATATGAATCAATACATATCCCGGAAACATCTTCTTCTGAGATACCTTCTGCACTCCGTTCTTAAGTTCAACAACGTCCTGCAACGGAACTCTGACTTCAAGGATCTGATCCTCCAGATGTCTGTTCTCAACCGACTTATCAATGTTGGCTTTTACTTTGTTCTCATACCCGGAATAGGTATGAACTACGTACCATTTTGCCTCTGACATAATCTCACCTTTCTTGTCCGTTTTGAGTTATTTAATTAATAAATCTACTCCGTACTGGGCGAAAAAATCTACAAGTGCGATAATCGCTCCCAGGACCACGGATACAGAAACAACCGCTGCCGTCTCTTTTGCAACTGTCATCTTGTCTGGCCACACGATCTTCTTGAATTCTCTGTCAAGACCCTTGAACCAGCTCTCCTTCTGAGTTTTCTTACTACTCATCGACATTCACTCCTTCTTGCGGCGATTATTTTGTCTCTTTGTGCAATGTGTGTTTCTTACAGAATCTGCAGTACTTCTTGGTTTCCATACGTTCCGGATGAGATTTCTTATCCTTTGTCATGTTGTAGTTACGCTGCTTGCATTCTGTACACTCCAATGTGATTCTTGTACGCACAACTTCCACCTCGCTTTATATTCTTAGTTAACGTGTTTCGTGGCAGCTTGCGATGCTGCCCGATTTTAGGCATAAAAAAAAAGCCTACTTCCATTCGCCCAAACATTGTATCATGGGGACAAACAGAAGTCAAGCCTCTTTCTTAATTTTTCAATTTAGCATTTTTGTATTCACTTTTTATATTTACATCAATAGCACCGTATCATTCACCTTGTTCTTCTGACTTCTCATCGTAAGTGTCAAGGAAATGATGCTTCTCACCTTTTGACTTATACGCAACTACAGTATCCAGATTTACATTTTCAACACTCTTGAAAATATTTCCTTCTACAAATGGGTTCTTTTTCTTCATTTCGCGGATCAGTTCCTTGATCTCCACGCGCTTGGAACGGTTTTCTTCGTTGTTGCAGGTGGTGCAAGTGTCGGTAAACTTGCAGGCACACTGAATGAAATGAAGATGATTGTAATCTCTCCATGCCTTGATATCATCTTCCCTTACCAGATACAGAGGACGGATCAGTTCCATGCCTTCAAAGTTGGTGCTGTGAAGCTTTGGCATCATGGTCTGGACCTGGGCTCCGTAGAGCATGCCCATGAGGATGGTTTCGATAACATCATCATAATGATGTCCTAAAGCGATCTTGTTGCATCCTAATTCCTTTGCATAACTGTAAAGGTAACCCCGGCGCATTCTGGCGCAAAGGTAACAAGGGGATTTTTCTATGGTGTAGACTGCATCAAAGATGTCAGACTCAAAAATATGGACCGGAATACCTAATTTTCTGGCATTTTCTTCGATCACATGGCGGTTGTCCGGACTGTATCCCGGGTCCATGACCAGAAATTCCACTTCAAACGGGAACTTGTTGTGAAGCTTTAATTCCTGGAACAGCTTTGCCATAAGCATAGAGTCTTTTCCGCCGGAAATACAGACAGCTACTTTATCTCCTTCTTTTACCAGTTCATACTGTTTTACTGCTTTGGTAAACGGGGACCAGATGGTTTTGCGGAATTTTTTGCGGATGCTCTGCTCTACCTGATTTTTAATATCTTCGGCTTCCTGTCTGCGCATCTCTTCCCGCAGCCATGCAATATAGCCGCCTTCCAGGCTGTAGGCACGGTAGCCTTCTGCTTCCAGTTCCTCTGCTGCTTCTATGCTGTTGGTTCCATGGGCACAGAACAGGATCACTTTTTTTGATTTTATGATCTGTGGATTACCCTGCAGATCTTCCTGTGAAATGTGGATGGCTCCCGGAATGGTTCCGTACTCAAAATCCCGGTCACTTCTCATATCGATCAACTGATAACTTCCCTCGGGAAGTTCATTCAGTTTTCCTACGTTTATTTCCATGTTTATATAACACCTTTCTGCTTTTGAAATGGTCACACAGGCTGTTACATGGCCTGCTTTTGTACTGGAAGTAAATATAACACGAAATTTCTTTTGCTTCAAGTGTGTTACATTTTTATATAAAAAGACGGGTGGCTTCTGTTTGTGAGCTGCAGGGTAAGCAAAGGCCGCCGTACCACGAATGGCCGGCGGTCTTTGAAATTACATTTATTCGGTTTCAAGCAGTCCTGCTTCCCGCAGTCTGTTAAGAAGGAGATTGAACTGGGTTACAATGTCTTCTGTGCTGGTGGCATCGTCAACAGCTGCTGCCGGTGTGACGGTTCCCGCCGGACCAGCCGGTCCCTGAGGACCGGTCTCGCCCCTTGGACCTTCTGGGCCCTGGGGGCCTTGTGGGCCGGTTGCTCCCTGAGGCCCAGTTGCTCCAGTCTCGCCTACCGGCCCTTGTGGACCCTGCGGTCCTGTAGCTCCTGTCTCTCCTGCCGGCCCTTGGGGACCGGTCTCCCCGGTGGCTCCTGTCTCACCCTGGGGCCCCGGGTATCCGGGAAATCCCTGTGGTCCCCGTGGTCCTGGAGGTCCCATTGGACCAGGTCTGCCTGTGCAGCCACAGCCTGGTCTCCATGGATCCGGTCTCCATCCGCCTGGCCCACAACCATCCGGACCGCCATTTCCGGGGCTTCCGCTGCACGGTCCACAGTTTCCGCCTCTGCCCCCATCCGGTCCACAACAGCCGGGACGTCTTCCAAATTCATTCCTTCCGTCAAGATCATCAAAACACATATTCAGGCTCCTTTCCAATTCCATTTTCATCCATCTTCCGTCTCTGTGAAAACAGACTCTTTATTTTCTTTTGTTACTATAGAATATGTACAAGGAGTCTTTTTTGTGTCCATCTTAGCAAAGCAGCCTTTTCCAGTGATCTACGATCCGGTCTATAACATCTCTATAAATGCTGCAATACGTGTTTCGATCTGTCCGCTGTCTGCTGTAGAATAGTCAGTTTCCAGTTTCATGTAAGGAATACCCATTTCTTCAGCCATACGGCCCATTTTAAAGGCCTCCACATTAAAGGTATGGCAGGCCTGAAGAACGATCTCCACTACTCCGTCTACCTGATAATCCCTGATCATCTGGGCAGTATTTTCCAAACGTCCGTTGTTAGAAGTCATAACAGAACAGTTAATGGACAGATAGCGGTCCGAAATCGCTCTGAGAATATCCGGCGCGTTTTCATCTACCAGCAGACGGTTGGTACGTTCACCGGAACAATCATCCAGACTGACGATCACGCCACCATTATTTTCGATCACACTTCCCACCTTCTGGATCACGCCACCGGTCGGACATCCGGTAAGCAGTATCCTTTTTGCAGAAGCTGGTACCGGGCGTTTTCCTTCTTCGTAAGCCTTTTTCGCCTCTGTTACCCGTTTACGGATATTATCGATCTGCTGATAAACATCAAAAGTAAAGGTTCCCTGCTGAAGGGCGATCATCATTTCCGTTCCCTTCATGGCTGGCGGTACCAGTTTCTGCAGATGATACATATCTAACTGTGCTTTTCGCAGTTCGTTGCGCACATGGGCTGCTTTTCGCAGACCTTCTTCTGTAATGGTACAGTTAAATTTCTCTTCCAGTTTCTCTTTTAACAGTTTTACTTCTTCATACCAGATATCTTTCGCATAAGGACGCTCCTGGCTCTGTGGAAGATGAAGTACATACGTTTCTTTGATCTCATTTAACAGCTCGTACATCTTCTTTTTACCATCACAGGTTGTCTCTCCGATGATAATATCCGAAAAATAGGTATAAGGACATTTTTCAGAATATGCAAAACCATAGGTACTCTTGATCAGCGGACATAAATTCTTTGGAAGGACTTTTTCCGCATCCGGTATGGTCTCACTGCTGGTTCCGCAAAGTCCTACCGTTGCAACACCTGCTGCATCTAACAGTTCCTGTGGTGTATAGGAACAAAGGCAGCCAGCCAGTTTTCCCCCATTGTCTTTAAATTCTTTGGCTCTTATAAATCCCTGTTTTCTTGCGTCTACAAACTCATCAAATGTCTTTGGCAGATCCATATTATAATTCCTCCTGATATTTATGATGTTCTCTCAAAATCTCTCTGTGATTGATCCTCTGAAAAGATTTTTTTATTCCCCTGACAACAACGCCGCCCCGATCGCTCCTGCATATCTTGCTAAAGGCATACTTTCCACAGGTGCATTTAACGCATGGCTTAAACGGCTGATCACATATTCATCTTCACAAAGTCCACCAGTGAGAAAATAGTGATTTCCTCCTAACTGCGAGATAAGCTGTGCCACTTTTACAGCTACCGACTCCACCACACCATAGGCAATATCTTCCCTGGAAGTTCCCTTTCCAATAAGGCTGATCACCTCGGACTCCGCAAACACCGTACACATAGAGCTGATAGTTACACCTTTGCCCTGTGAAGCCAATTCTGACAGTTCCTTCTGCGTCAGTCCCAGCCGGTTGGTCATGACTTCCAGGAATTTCCCGGTTCCTGCAGAACATTTATCATTCATAACAAATTTCATCACACGGCCGCTTTTTAATACGATCCCTTTTGTATCCTGACCACCGATATCAATAACGACTCCGTCCTTACCAAACAGCTTCCAGGCGCCTTTTCCGTGGCAGGTGATCTCTGTTATCACTTTATCTGCATAAGGCACAGATACTCGTCCATAACCGGTGGCTCCGTACCGGGTGCCTTCCCCTGCTACCTGTTCTTTTTCCAGCCACTCATAGATCTCATCTGCCGTTTTCCTGCTGGAAAATCCTGTTGCCATCTCCATGGTCTTCCATATTTCTCCATCCCGCAGCACCACGGTTTTTGCCGCACTGGAGCCTATATCGATCCCCACCTGATACATGTCACTTCACCCCTTAAATCTTTTTGTTTTCATTTTAACATTAATTTTTCTCAATATCTAATCAGATATTGGATGATTATGTGGGTATTTATAGGTTTTATCTATAAATTATGCTATAATGTAATGAGCGAAGAAAAAAGGAGTCACACCCATGGAATTCAAACAATTAGAGGCCTTCGTGGCCGTTGTAGATTATAAAAGCTTTTCCGAGGCAGCCAAACACCTCTACCTGACCCAGCCAACGATCAGTTCCCATATCCAGGCATTAGAAAAAGAACTGAATTCCCGTCTGCTCATCCGTACCACCAAACAGATGAAAGTTACAGACCGTGGAATGCAGCTCTATGAATGTGCAGTCCATATGTTAAATATGCGGGATCAGATCACGGATGAGTTTGTTGGAAATAAATGGAAACTGATCGATGTCAGTGCATCCACGATCCCCTCTTCCTACCTTCTTCCGGAGCTTTTGTCAGAGTTTTCCAAAATACAGCCGGATATCCATTTTCATATCTGGCAGTCTGACAGCGCTGACGCCATTGAAAAAGTGATCCAGGGCGCTGTGGATTTTGGTCTTACAGGTTCTAAAACAGATGCAGAGGACTGCTGTTTTATTCCCTTCTGTACCGACTCTTTAGTCATGGCAGCCCCGGTAACACCGGAATACCTGGAACTGGCTGATACATTAAAAAAAGAGGAACCTGTGGCTTTAAAACACTTTTTATCCCATCCTTTTATCCTTCGCGCCAATGGTTCCGGCACCCGCAAGGAGATCGATCTGTTTTTAGAACGGCACCAGATCAATCTTTCCGATCTTAACATCGTAGCCCGGATGAATGACCTGGAGTCTATTAAAAAATCTATTGTATCCGGCCTTGGAGTTTCCATTCTCTCTGCCCGCAGTGTAAAAGATATGGAAAGGACCCACCAGCTTCTCACCTTTCCATTGGAGAGTGCTGCGCAGGTCCGTACTTTTTACATCGTATACAGCAAAAACAGGATATTAAAACCCTATGTAAAGCAGTTTTTAAAATTCGTAGAACATTATTATAAATGACAAACTACATAAACAGGTTGCCTGACAATAACACCGGTACAAACATTATTGGATCCATACACCGTCTGCACCTACTCTGTAACCATCCGGAGTCTTGGTATTTGTAAGCATGACTCCGTCCGGACCCAGGTAATACCAGTTACCTTCTGCCCCTGTCTTCCATACATTCTTTGCCATACTTCCTGTAGAACACAGATAATACCAGTTACCATCGATTTCTTTCCAGCCTTTTGCCATGTAGTGATCTGCCTGGATCCAGTATTCTTCTCCATTATCTGTGATCCATTCATTAGAAGCTTTTACTCCATTGTTTTTCACATAGTACCAGCCGGTATCATCTTTCACCCATCCACGTTCTTTGGTAACGCCCGGACCTCCGGTATTATTTCCTGAAGATACAGCATGCACCGGTGTGCTGGCTGCTGTTTCCTGACCTGCAGGAGTAACTGTCGTTCCCTGTGTTTCCTGTGCCTGGTTAGAAGAACTGCTGGAATTATCAGACGCATTCTTTCCAGAAGCCGGGCCGGAAACCTGCGTATTGTTCTGACTGGTACTCTGTCCTGTAAGAGCACCTGCCTCTGCCAGCTTAAATCCATAATCCAGCAATACCTTGGTATCCGTATAATGGGTAGACTGGCTCTTCATCACCACTGCGACCAGCCTTACCCCGTTGCGCTCTGCAACAGTCACCAGGGTATTTCCTGCCTTGGACGTATATCCTGTCTTTCCACCAATAATTCCCTGATAATAACGGGCATCATTTGGATTTAACATTTTGTGTCCCATAGTCACGGTAAGACCGGAAGGATTGTTTTTTGTAGCCGGAAGTGTATAGGTTCTGGTAGATGCCACTGTTTTTACAATATCATTTGCAAAAGCAGCTCTGGCGATCAGAGCCATATCGTGAGGTGTGGTGTAATGGTTGGGATCATTTAAACCATGTGGATTTGCAAAATGGGTATTGGTACAGCCTAAAGAGGCTGCTTTTGCATTCATTTTCTCCGCAAATGCTGCATTACTGCCAGCCACATGTTCCGCCAGGGCATTTCCCACTTCATTGGCAGATTTTAACAGCAGTGCATACAGGCACTGGCGTACCGTCATCGTATCCCCTTCTGCCATGCCAATGGAAACAGCTCCTGACTCCAGGTTTGTAGTAGCTGTTGCAGAAAAGGTAACTGTATCGTCCAGATTACAGTTTTCTGCTACTAAAAGAGCGGTCATCAGCTTGGTAATGCTGGCAGGGTAATAGGTTGTATCCCCATTCTTGGAAAAAAGCACACTTCCATCTGCTGCGTTTAATAAAACTGCGCCCTGGGATGCAACAGTCGGCTTTGTAATAGAAGAAATGTCCACTGTCTGCCCGGAAGTATTCTGCGCTGTGGAAGGTTCTGAAGCCCCGGACTGACTCTGGGAAGAAGTTGTATTTCCTGTATCTAAAGGAGTAATGGAAACCTGACTTGCCCATGCTGGTACAGACAGCGCAAGAACAGCCGCTGTACAGATGGCAAGAAACTGGGATGATCTATGTTTTTTCATTGGGATATGTCCTCTCTGTGGTGTTTGAAAGAAACTTAGGCGGGACCTTCGTTAATGGCTTGTGAAAAGTCAGCGGACGCGTCACTGGCGCCTCCTCGACATGCTTGGCAACAAATGTCTGCTGCGCAGCCGCTTGTTTTTCCCTGCGCTCATTACATTATAGCACACACGCAGTTACAAAAAAACAAGCCATTTTGTTACGATTTCTTTAAGTTTTCCCCGTTTAACACAGCTTCTGTCAGTTCATCCCCTTTATACACCAGTTTTAAGGAGAAAAACGGTGCATTTTCCTGCAAAAGTTTTAAAAATATCTTATCGCCCTCCCACAGGTTCAGTTTTAACAGATCTTCTTTTTTGATCCATTCCAGAACGCCTTCGTTGCAGGAGATCATCTCCCCTGTATATCCGTCTGCTGTATACAGGCACATGTATTCTGTTCCCCACACATCGGAAACAAAGGTTACGATCCCCCGGAATTTCCAGGAAGTCAGTGTAAGACCGGTTTCTTCTTTTGCTTCTCTTAAAAGACAGTCCTCCGGGCTTTCCCCTTCTTCAAAATGGCCGCCGATCCCGATCCATTTGTCCTTGTTTTCATCATTTTTCTTGCTGACTCTGTGAAGCATGAGATAACTGTCATCTTTTTCTATATAACATAATGTTGTAAGTTTGGAGCGTTCTCCCAATTTATGTTCCTGCTTTCTTTTTCAAATACATTACAATGAGCCAAAGCCCGGTCTGCGGCTTTTGGCCCATAACCCAAAAAGAGCCGCCGCAAACGCGGCGACCCATGAATTTCGTCTAACACTCAGATTCCCGCGCTGACGCGCTCCACTGTCTGCTCACGCAGGCTGAATCTTCGTGAATGGCTTGAAAAAAACAAATGTCTGCTAACGCAGCCGCTTGTTTTTTTCTGCACTCATATCTATTCCTCAATGGAATAGTTTGGAGCTTCTTTTGTGATATGGATATCATGTGGATGACTCTCTTTTAAGGATGCTGCGGAGATCTTAACAAATCTTCCTGTCTCCTGAAGAGTTGGGATATCCTTTGCTCCACAGTAACCCATACCGGAACGTAAACCGCCTAACAGCTGGAATACAGTATCTTCTACCATACCCTTATAAGCTACACGGCCTTCTACACCTTCTGGAACCAGCTTCTTTGCGTCAGTCTGGAAGTAACGGTCCTTGCTTCCGTTTTCCATTGCTGCAATAGAGCCCATGCCACGGTATACTTTATACTTACGTCCCTGATACAGTTCGAAAGCACCCGGGCTCTCGTCGCATCCTGCAAGCATGCTTCCCATCATACAAACGCTGCCGCCTGCTGCGATGGCCTTTGTAATATCACCGGAATACTTGATACCGCCATCTGCGATGATCGGGATACCGTACTCTTTTGCAACTGCGTAGCAGTCCATAACAGCGGTGATCTGAGGAACACCGATACCTGCAACTACACGGGTAGTACAGATAGAACCAGGTCCGATACCAACCTTAACGCAGTCAGCGCCAGCTTCGATCAGGGCTCTGGTTGCATCACCGGTTGCTACGTTTCCTGCAATGACCTGAACATCCGGATATGCTTCCTTGATCATCTTTACGCAGCGGATAACGTTTGCGGAATGACCATGAGCAGAGTCTAAAACAACTACGTCTACTTTTGCCTTAACCAGTGCTTCTACACGCTCCAGAACGTTAGCTGTGATACCGATAGCAGCACCACATAACAGACGTCCCTGGGCATCTTTTGCAGACAGAGGATATTTGATCTGCTTTTCAATATCTTTGATGGTGATCAGGCCCTTCAGGTTGAAATCATCATCAACGATAGGCAGCTTCTCTACTCTTGCCTTTGCAAGGATCGCTTTTGCTTCCTTTAAGGTAACGCCTTCTTTTGCTGTAACCAGGTTCTTGGAAGTCATGCACTCTCTGATCGGACGGCTGAAATCTTCCTCAAACTTTAAGTCACGGTTGGTAATGATACCAACTAACTTCTTGCCTTCTGTGATCGGCACACCGGAAATACGGAATTTTGCCATCAGATCATTGGCGTCCTTTAATGTATGCTCTGGGGAAAGATAGAATGGATCGGTGATAACACCGTTCTCAGAACGTTTTACACGATCTACCTCCTCAGCCTGTGCCTCAATAGACATATTCTTATGAATAATGCCAATTCCTCCCTGACGAGCCATGGCGATTGCCATACGATGCTCTGTAACGGTATCCATACCTGCACTCATTAACGGAATGTTCAGACGGATCTTCTTGGTCAGGTTTGTGCTTAAATCAACCTGGTTTGGGATCACTTCTGAATAGGATGGAACCAGAAGCACATCATCAAAGGTAATGCCTTCACCGATAATTGTACCCATTCATTTTTCCTCTCTTTCTCTGTAAAATTTTTGTATGAAGGTTCAATATAACGCCAGCGCTAAAAAAACATCGGTTTTATCAGACACTGGCGTTTTGGCCTTCTTATTAGTAAATAATACTAGCAAATTTTATATGGATTGTCAAACCCATTTAACGGAAAATATTCATTGAAATTCCTTATGATTTTTTATGAGGTAAACTTATCACTAGATAAATTTTCTTGGAAATACCCTGCGCATCGCTGCCTTCATCTTATCACCCGGTTCAAATAATACCTTGGTGGTCTGGGCCCCTTTCTGGCTGATCAGGGCATAGACATCTGCTCCGGCGTTATGACTGGTACAGTCGATCACTTTCATTCCCTGCTTTTCATAATCCTTTAAAACATAGGAATTTGCCGGTGCGATCACCTGTACATCTTCTTTATCGCAGTCAAACGTTTTCTTTCTTCTTGCTTTTCCAAGAATACTGTCTACACTGAAACCGCCATCTGCAAACAGGTATTCATATTCTACACTCAAATTCAGAAAAACAAAATACGTAGCCGCTGCTGCTGCCGCCAAGATCAGAATTCCCAATAACATCTGCAGTGCTGCCAGTACTGATAACGCGCACACAACGATCATCAGGATCTTTACCGGCCAGGCATATACGGGATCTTTCCGTTTTACCAGCCATTCAATATAATTTTCTTCCATGATAATTCTGCCTTCTCCTGTTGTATTTTTTATAACCTATATTGTTAATATTATAACCCATCTTTCTTAAGTTTTCCAGCTATTTTCACTGCTTGCATCGGATTTTTAACCTTTTGACCCTTGGTATCATATAATAAGTACAAATAACTTCCCAGGCAGGTAATATTCTTATGACTTCCCCTCTTTGTCTGAACGATATAAAACCTGGTGAAAAAGCACGGGTCTGCTGCCTTACCTCTTCCGGCAGCATCCGACGCCGTTTTCTTGATATAGGTCTCGTTGAAAATACACTGGTAGAATGTGTTGGGATAAGCCCTTTAGGGGATCCTGCTGCCTACCAGATCCGCGGAGCTGTGATCGCTATCCGTAAAGCAGACAGCAGAAACATCCAGATCTGCAGAAAGGAGAAAGCATGAAGCAGCCAAAAGCCATACCGGATCACTATCCTGTGATCGCCCTTGCAGGAAATCCCAATGTAGGAAAAAGTACTTTATTTAACAGTCTTACTACCGGGAAGAAGCAGCACACCGGAAACTGGATCGGCAAGACCACAGCTAATGCCTGGGGGATCTGCCACAGTCCGGCCCGTGATTACACACTGGTAGACATTCCAGGAACTTACTCCCTCTCTTCCCGTTCTGCAGAGGAAGAAGTTGCCAGGGATTTTATCTGTTTCGGTGCTCATCAGGCAGTGGTCATTGTCTGTGATGCCACCTGTCTGGAACGCAATTTAAACCTGGTCCTTCAGATCCTGGAAGCTACGGACCGTACATTGGTATGTGTCAATCTTTTAGATGAAGCGGAAAAGAAAAACATCACCATTGATCTGGATCAGTTATCAGACCTGCTGTGTGTACCGGTAGCAGGAACCTCTGCCAGAAAGAAAAGCACACTTTCTTCTTTCTTGGAGCGGTTAGATGATATTACTGAAGGTCCTGCCATTCCCCACTATCAGGTCACTTACTGCCCTGAACTGGAAAAAGCAGTCTCCATGGTGGAACCTGCTGTGAAAAATTGGCTGGATACCCATGAACTTCCATTTTATACCACTTCCCGCTTTCTCTCCCTGCGCCTGCTAGAAGATGATCCGTCCTTTCTCCGGTCTTTTACAAATGCCTGCCAGCTTGTTCCGTCACAGGATGCTGCCATTGCAGACAGCTTAAACGCTGCCTGGGATCATTTAAACAGAAAAGGCATTTTTAAAGACATATTAAAAGACCGCATTGTCTCCGGCCTGATCGACAACGCTGAAACCATTGCCTCCCTTTGTGTAAAGCTGCCGGAACGCAGCTACAATGAAACCGACCGGAAACTGGACCGCATCCTTACAGGCCGCCTGGCTGCCTATCCTGCCATGGCCGGACTTTTAGCCCTTATCTTCTGGATCACCCTGGTTGGGGCAAACGACCTGTCCGCCCTGCTTTCCAGACTGTTTTTTTCCTTTCAGCCGGTACTGGATCAGGCCCTTTTATCCCTTCATTTTCCAGACTGGATCCGGGACGCCTTCGTTCATGGGGTCTATCAGGTCCTCGCCTGGGTGGTTTCCGTTATGCTGCCTCCCATGGCTATTTTCTTTCCTCTTTTTACCTTATTGGAGGACTCCGGCTATCTGCCCCGTATCGCCTACAACTTAGACCGGCCTTTCCAGTGCTGTAAAGCCTGCGGGAAACAGGCTCTTACCATGGCAATGGGATTTGGCTGCAACGCAGCAGGGATCACAGGCTGTCGTATTATCGACTCCCCAAGAGAACGGCTTATTGCCATGATCACAAACAGTTTCGTTCCCTGTAACGGCCGTCTGCCTCTTTTTATCACTTTGATCCTGCTGTTTTTATCCGGAAATAGCCATGGCCTGCTTTCTTCTGCTGCCAGTGCCCTGCTGCTTACTTTGTTCATCCTTTCAGGGATCGCCATGACTTTTATTACCTCTTACCTTTTATCTGCAACGATCTTAAAAGGAGTTTCCTCTTCCTTTACCTTAGAGCTTCCCCCTTACAGGAAGCCCCAGATCGGCAAAGTGATCTTTCGCTCGGTAACAGACCGGACCCTTTTCGTCCTTGGAAGAGCTGCCGCTGTAGCTGCTCCTGCCGGTTTTCTCCTGTGGATCATGGCAAATACAGCTCCAGGAAATATAAGCCTTCTTGCACGTTTCAGCCGGTTTTTAGACCCTCTTGGACGTCTTATGGGAATGGACGGGGTGATCTTAACTGCCTTTATCCTGGGACTTCCGGCAAACGAAATCGTTCTTCCTATTATCCTTATGGCCTACACAGCCCAGGGAAGCCTAACAAATTTTGAAAATATGGGACAGTTAAAAGAGATCCTTCTGTTACATGGCTGGACCTGGAAAACAGCTGTCTGCGTCCTGCTTTTCTCCCTGATGCACTGGCCCTGTTCCACTACCCTGATCACACTGTATAAAGAAACAAAAAGTAAATGGTGGACCTTTGTTTCTGCTTTTCTGCCGGCATTTTGCGGTGCTTTATGCTGTATCATTTTTACGGTCCTGACCCGCCTGTTCCAGACATTTTGACATTTAGTTTAATATTTCCTTAAACCAGTATTTACCTGCCTTGACATCCCTTATCCCTTCTTATATAATACAAAATCTGTAAAATACTTTATAAAGCATATGAAAAAGCATATGAAAAGAGGGATATTTATGTCTTCAAACAAGAATTCCCGCTCTTCCTATCATGGTCCCAGAGGAAGACGGGATAAGGATCATATATCAAAGCGGCTGCATTTTGACTATGACAGGCCGAAAAGAAAACCAATAAAAGGAGGTTGGATCCCCTTTGCAGCAGCAGGAGCTGTTGTCGTACTCTTAGGCATCTCCGCTGCTGTACTCCATTCCCGTTCTGTTTCTGAACCGGAAAGAGCCGCAAAAGCAACTGCCAGCCAGGCATCTGAAACTTCTCCTGTCTTACTGACTGTCAACGGCATTTCTTTAGAGGGATTAAGCAAAGATGAGGCTGTTTCCCGGATCAGTAAGTCTCTTTCCTGGAATATGACTGCCGCATATGAAGATGACAGTAAGGAACTTCCCAACATTCTTACAGACGCCATCCGCAACTGGCTTACCAGTAAAGAAGAGGAAACCGTTTCAGGAGATCTTACATTAACAGCGGCAGAGCTTCCAACGGATGCCCTGAAAAATTCCATTTCCCAGGAACTGGAAGAACTGGCAAAAGAATGGGATGTTCCTTCAAAGATCAGTACCCTGGACCACTATGACAACCAGAAGGGACAGTTTGTGTTCAGGGAAGGCTGCGCCGGCTCACGTATTGACCGGGACCAGCTGGCCAATGATATTTTAGCTGCCATTCATGAAAACCGCATGGATGCTGTAGTAGAAGTACAGTCCCATAAGGAAGCACCTTCTATTTCCTGTGATGAGGTAAAAGCCAGCTACAAGACTCTCGTCACTTTTACCACTGAAACCACGGACAATGATAAGCGCAACACCAATGTACGCCTTGCTGCAGAAGCTTTAAACGGAACCATTGTCCAGCCCGGGGAAGAATTTTCTTTTAACTCTGTTGTAGGACAGCGTACTGCGGAAAAAGGATACCAGGAAGCAGCCGCATACAACAGCGGCGCTGTCGTCCAGGAACTGGGAGGCGGTGTATGCCAGATCTCCAGTACCTTATACCGGGTAGTATTTCAGTCCGGCATGGAAGTTACCTTCCGCCGCTCCCATACTTTCGAGCCTAACTATGTAACTCCGGGCCAGGATGCTGCCATCAGCTGGGAACAGCCTGACTTCCGTTTTGTAAATACTTCTGACAAACCTATCGGTATTCTTGCAAGCTACGCTGACCGCAAGGCAACTGTTTCTATTTTCGGCGTGCCTGTATTAGAGGATGGGGTTGTATGGGATCTGGCTTCTGAAAAAGTAGAAGAAATCGACCCGCCGGAACCGGAATACGTAGAAGACCCTACTTTAGCTCCGGGAACAGAAAATACAATAAAAGCGGCCACCAAAGGCAGCCGCTGGGATACTTATAAAGTTGTATACAAAGACGGACAGGAAGTCGAACGTACTCTGGACCACTCCAAAACCTATCTTGGCCATAGTGCTGTGATCCACCGCAATACTTCTTCCGCTTCCGGCACAACTACTTCTGATACAACTGCCTCCAGCACAAAAGGAGCACAAGAAAGCAGTTCTGTTGCAAATCCAACAAAAGCAGCTGCTCCGACTAAGGCTGAGACAACAGAGAAAAAGGCTCCAAAACATGAAACAGCCCCTGCACAGACGGCTCCTGCACCAACAGAGCCAGCGCCAACTGCTCCGGCTGCACCGGAAACCTCACAGCCAGCCCCGGAAGAAACCATTGCTCCCTTTGTTCAGTAAGTCCTTATTTTAACAGTTTTCCAAGGGTCTCCCGCAGTTTATCCACTTCGATCGGCTTGGAAAGATGGGCATTCATGCCGCTTGCAAGAGACCTGCGGATATCTTCATCAAAAGCATTGGCACTGATGGCAATGATAGGGATCTTTTTATGATCCGGATGATCGGTGGTCCGGATGGCATGGGCTGCCTCCAGTCCGTTCATAACCGGCATCATAATATCCATAATGATCAGATCATAATATCCTTTCTCGGAGGCGGTAAACTTATCTACCGCCTCTTTTCCGTCACAGGCATTTTCCACAGACATTCCCATATCTTCCAAAATATACTGTAATATCTCCCGGTTCAATGGATTGTCCTCTGTTACCAGAACGCGGACACCTGTAAAATCTCTTTCCACCCTGGAAACTTCTTCTTTTACATGGTGGGCTCTGACCGGCTTTAACGTAATGGAAAACCGGAAGGTACTTCCTTCCCCGATCTGGCTTTCAAGCTCAATGGTTCCGCCCATCATATGTACCAGGCGGTTGCTGATTGCCAGTCCCAGTCCGGTTCCCTGCTGTCCTACCGCAGAACGGTCCACCTGCTCAAAACTTCTGAAAATACGCTGGCGGTCTTCTTCACTGACACCGATGCCGTGATCCTTCACCGCAAACTGTAATTTAGAAAGACCATCAGAAAGCCTTGTTTCCTCTACTGTTAAAGTGATCTCCGTGTGATCCCCGGAATATTTCACTGCGTTGCTTAACAGATTGACCAGGACCTGACTGAGACGCAAAGCATCCCCATAGAACCACTGGTTGACCAAATGGATCTCCTGGTGATATTTCTGAGATTTTTCCTCAAACTTAGCTTCCAATAACGGATACAGTTCGCCGATCATCTTATCAAGCTGGAAATCATCTTTTACCAGTTTCATCTTTCCGCTTTCGATCTTTGACATATCCAAAACATCATTTAACAGACCTAACAGATATTTGGAGGATCCTTTTACCTTCTTTAAGCAGTCTAAACGCACTTCCTCTGTCTGCCCTTCTTTTAGAGCGATCTCTGTCATACCAATGATACCGTTCATAGGAGTACGGATCTCATGGGACATATGGGCCAGGAAGTCAGACTTTGCCTGTGCAGACTGATCATGACGGTCTCTGTTGATACGGTTCTGGATGATAATGCCGATCTCCCAGAGAAGCTTTCTGTCCTCCTCATTTTCATACACAGAGGGTTCTATTCCCAAAAGGAAGATACTTCCGGAATACTGTCCGTTATCTGACATAAGGATCCCCACACCGGTCTGATCTATATCTGTTTTCCTGAGAACAGGTACAACGGACAACAGCTGTTTTACAGGCTGCACTGCATTGATCTGGGCATCCTGGTTTAATTTTTCATACTCTTCTTCTGTACAGTGGACAACGCCCCGTTTTCCCATGAGGCCATGAAGATGCTTCCACTGGTATTCCAGCTCGCTGGAAAGGAAATCATAATGAAAACTGGTGATCAGCATATTTTCCATTCCATAACGTGCTTTTAAGCGGCGGGAAAGCAGATCCAGACCTGCATCAATAGACGGACAGCGGTCTAACAGATTTAATGCCAGGGAAGCCAGACTGATCTGTTCCATATATCCCATGGAAACGATCTTTCCAAATGTTTTCGGCTGTGCTCCCGGATCCTTTACCTCATTCCAGGAAAGGACACCGATCTCCTGCTTTTCCGCTTCTGTAACAGCGATCCGGACCCGTCTTAACAGAGAGGTGGTTGTTACACTTTCATCCCCTCTGGCAATTCCAGCCTGGAAATTAAGATTTAAGGCACTGCGCCGGATCATCACAGAAAAACGTTCTTTCAGTTTTTCCAGTTTCTGCCTGCAGCTTTCCTCTGTAATTTTAGGGATCCAGGTAAGGAGTTCATCAGAACCTGCACGGATCATCACCGGAGGTCTGGAAAGATCTTCGGCACACACCTCCAGAAACATTTTGGAAAATTCTTCCAGGACCACATCCCTAAATGTCAGACCAAAGTCCCTGGTTATGATGGTAAAATGACAGATATCCACAAGAATAAACAAACCCTGGGGATACTTTCCACGAACCTTCTCAATTACCTCCATTCCCGGTTTTAAACGGTAAAATAAGGTAACAGGATCTATCATCTGCTTTCGTTCCTGTTTCAGTTCCCGCATCTTTGTTTCATGGATATCCCGGACAAAACCTACGATCTTTCGATCATCCTCTTTTGTCTCTGCAATGGTCTTTCCTCTGATCTCGATCCAGCGTCCCTGTGAGTGGTTGCCATTGATACAGCAAAACTGACCATAAATTGTATTCTCATGACTTTGCAGCATAGAAAGGAGCTTTTTCTGGTCTTCCCTTGAAAAATAACGGTCCAGGAGCTTTTTTTTGGCATTTTTTATATCCCACAAACCATCCATTTCCCTGCTGTTTACGATCTCCAGTGTATTTCCTTTTTCACGGTATGTAAAAAACAGGTCATTGGAACTTTCTACTGCGATCCGGTAACGCTCTTTTTCTTCACTGAGCTGATGTTCTGTGCTGATCTCACTTTCTGTCAGATTTTCAACCACCTGATGCAGCTCATCTACTTCCTGGATACCGGAAGGCGCAAACTCTTTTAAGCCTGCAATTCCGCTTCGGATACTGTCCATAAGCCTGTATACCGGTCGTGTTACGCAGCGGATCACCACACTCATGATCACCAGTCCCAAAACTGCACAGGCCACAATAGTCGTCAAAATATCGCTGTACAGCTTATCTCCCAGACTGAAAATAGAGTCCTCTGCCACAAAACCACATAAAACCCAGTTTGTATTCTTATAAGGGACATTATTGGCATACAAATTCATTTTTGAAAACAGGGCATAGATCTCCTGGGAACCGATCTTAGAGTCCTTTACCTTGAAAAGATCCTCATGCTTTGTACTTTCCAGCTTAAAAATACCATTTTCACGCTGTACCGCATCATAAAGATTACCTTTTCCTGCAATATTTTCATACGTACCATCTCCGTTATCAACGGCAATGGCGTAACCGGCTGTCTGTTGCCTGTTCAGATCCTGTACACGGAAATAGGTATTGCACAGATAACTGACAGAAACTTCCGTTCCCACAACACCATAGATCACACCATCATTGACCAAAGGGACAGAATATGTGATCATTTTATGGTTATCCATTTCATAATCTTCCAGTATAAAAGGCATGGACCAGTAACCTAAACTGGCCATATCTACCCCTGTATGAGCCATACCTGCTGTGTAAGGTTCATAGAAAAAATCATCACTTTCCCTGATACCTTTTCCCTGAAAACGAAATGCAGGGGACCAGGAATTATCCAGGGTAATTCCCCACTGACGGGCCAGAGTTTTATCCCCGCGCTCCAAAAGAAGGTCAGAGTTTGTATCTGCCTTGGTCACAGGATCAGAGTCCCTGAGGAAAAATCCCGTAAAATCTCCCGGTGCCCCTATTGGCTGATCATTTGCCATAACAAGAAACACACCGCAGGTGGTATCACGGCGCAAAGACTCTAAAAGCTCCGGAAATACACGCTGGGTATATTCCTTCTGAAGTTCCTTATCCTTTGTAAACTTTTCTATATCTGCCCGTTGTTCTTTTAACAGATCAGAAAGAACACTATTCAGATAGTTGCTCTCTTTGCGCACAGCACTCCACTGCTCGATCATGGCATTTTCCAGTATTACCTTGCTGTTTTCCACCAGATAACTGTCAAGATCTACTGCATTACTCTCCATAATGGATTTAACACCGCTGGAAAGGAGCATGGAAAAAGGTAAGATGCCCTGAAATAATACCACCAGTAAAAGAGGCAGAAGTAAAATATGCATCAATGTTCTTTTCTTTTTTTCATGTTTTACTTCCAAACCTCCTGCCTGTGGCATTTCTCATCTTATTTCTGATCCTGTTTCCGTCCTTAAATACAGGATCTACTGATTGGAATGTGCCGTGTCATTTAACTTCTGATACCAGCTGTCATACCATTCTTCAAACGCAGCATCGCCGGTAAATTCTGCAGCTGCTTCTGCTCTTGACATTCCGGCTGCTACCATTTCATCTACTTTTTCTTTATCCTGGGCAGCTTTGTCGGAAAGATCATAATCCAGGATATTTCTGGTGGCATATCCGTTTTCAAAGCAGTTCGGGGTATAAAAATGAATGGACTCATAGGCATTTAAAATACTGCTTAAACACTGATACGCCTTAGCATTTACTTTCAGGTCTTTTTCTTTGATCACTTCATCTAACGCTTCCATGGAATTGGCATCCTTGCGCACCGGCAGATAGGCAGACTCACATACATAACGGAGATTATTTTCTTTTCTGGTAAACCATTTTAAAAACTCACATGAGGCATATTCATGCTGGGCATCTGACTTTGTCACTGCCATTCCTGCGCCCTGCTGTACATTGATCTGTTCGCCTCCCTCTAATACAGGAGGCTGCATTACCACATAATCAATGGCATGGCTGTCCTCATCGGTTACTACCTGATCCGGGAAGTACATAGAAGATGCGCAAGAACCGGTGTAAGCCAGGATATCCCCTGTTTTCACATCATCTGAACGGAATTTTCCCATACTTGCAAAATAGCCATTTACATAAGGTACATAATAATTGTCCCACAGGCGGCGGACTTTTTCTTTGTCTGCCTGGATCGTAACCTGACCGTCCTTTACGTCAAAGATATCTGCTCCTAACTGTTTCATGCCAATAATAAAGTAATTGGACATGGAGTCTCTTCCGTAAAATGCTTTTCCATCATCAGGGATATCCGGGGTCAAACTGTCGGTCCACTCATAGTAACGCTTTGCAACGTCTGCCACTCCCTCTAAAGTAGAAAGTTCCTCTAAAGAAGAACCGGTAGCATCTGCAAATGGCTTCCAGTCTGTTTCATTGATCATCATGATCTCTGTAGACTTTGCTACAGGGAAGAGATAAAGAGAGGTATCATCATGGAAATAGCCTTCTTTTATGTAAGAGTCCACATATTCAGACAGTTCTTCCTCTGTAAAATAAGAAGACAGATCCGCCAGTTTATCCTCTTTCTGTACTGCATAGGCAGTATCTGCGTAGGTAGAGAAAATATCCGGCAAAGACTGGGCACCTACAGCACCGGATACTGCATCTGAAACTGCCTTTTCCAGATCAGATACAGATCCCTGGGTATATCCTTCTACATAAATACCCTTGTCTTTTCCCTCTGTAGCGTTAAATTCAGAAACCAGCTGGTCAAAGGCAGCCTGTTGTGCCCCATTATAATAATGCCAGACAGTAAGGGAAACCGGTTTACTTGGGTCCAGTTTCACCTTGCTGCCTGGCGCAGTTGTTCCTGTATTCGTATTGCATGCTGTTAAAAGAATTGCCGTTCCTAAAGCGGCTGCTGTCCATGTCAAAAAACTTTTTTCCATAATGTGTCCCCCGAACCGATCGTGTACAATCTGTTTTTTAACACTATTATAACGAAATGGACAATAACTTTCAATGAAAACACAGGGGATTATAACTTTCCATTTGATTTTTGCTCTGTCAGCACTTTTAAGATCCGTTTGCGGTTGCTGTTTAAGTGGGTGATCATTGCATATCTTGCTCCCTGGGCATCTGCAGATGAAATGGCATCTGTGATTGCCTGGTGCTGGTCCACTGTTGTTTTGGCAAAATTATTTTTTGTCATCTGCACAAAAATCGGAATTCCTTTTACCACGATCTCCATAAGATTGCAAAGGGTCTGGTTATGGGTGCAGGCTGCCAACTGCCTGTGGTACTCAATATCCGCAGCAATATGATCTTTTCCTTGGACAACCAGGTCTTCTACCTTCTTCTGGATCTGCTGAAGTTTCTGACAATCAGCATAATCTGCATTGGTAGCTGCCATAGCTGCCACTTCCGGTTCCAGCATCAGACGTACATCTACAAATTCCAGACCAGTCTGGAACAGATTTTCTTCACTGTTTTCCTGAAGTCCTATAGGATCATCATTTACCGCCGGTGATGCCTGGGAAGCTTTTTCTTTCTTAATATAAGTGCCGCTTCCACGGATCACTTCTACTTTTCCGGAAAAAACCAGAAGCTTGATCGCTTCCCGCACCGTACTTCTTCCTACTCCGCAGATCTCAGCAAGCTGAAATTCGTTCGGAAGCTTATCTCCTACCTTTAATCCATTACCTTCTATGTATCCCCTTATCTTCTCTGCTGTCTGCTCCGGCAGCAGTTTCTCTTTTTGCGTCTGTCGCACGCGACCACCTCCCAATTATATCAAAAATACCTGATGTTTATCCGTCGTTATTTCATGATATAACTAACAAACCATGAATGTCAAGCCCATAACACCCCCCTGGGTGTTTTAAAAATGGAAGATTTTGGAAAGGGGCACTGCAGCCCGACTGATCGTCTTACTACAGCACCCCTTTTCTAAGTGTACTATTTAACTATCCCACCTGTGAGGACATCATCATGACTTAACTAAGAATCCGCCGTCTACAGGGATAACAGCACCATTTAAGTAGTCACTTGCATCAGAAGCCAGGAACAGTACCGGTCCCTTAAGGTCATCTGGCAGTCCCCAACGTGCTGCAGGGATTCTCTTGGTGCACTCGTCTTTTCTTTCCTGAGTCATGTTAGCGCACATTTCAGTATCCATATATCCAGGAGCAATTGCGTTGCAGCAGATATTGTGGTCAGCACAGTCAGATGCAAGGCTCTTGGTCAGCATTGCTACAGCACCCTTAGCTGCTGTGTAAGCAGGAACAGTTGTACCACCAAAGAATGCGTTCATGGAAGCGATGTTGATGATCTTTCCGGTGCTGCCTTCCTTATCTTTCATAACCTGAACTGCCTTCTGGCACATAAACCATACATGGTTTAAATCAACATCAATAACCAGTCTCCATGCATCCTCCGGGAATTCCCATGGCTCGTAACGTCTCTGGATACCTGCTGCAGGGATCATAACATCCAGCTTATTTCCCAAGATCTCCATAGCTTCTGCGAACATACGGTCGATCTCTGGCTTCTTGGATAAGTCACCTGCTACTGCATGTGCCTTGTAACCCATCTTGCAGTATTCATCTGCAACTGCCTGCAGCTTTTCTGCCTGAAGGTCCATTAATACAACCTCAGCACCATTCTCTAACAGACCTTCTGCCATACCTCTGGAAAGTCCCTGTGCTGCACCGGTAACGATGCACTTTTTGCCAGCTACGCTGAATTTTTCCTTGTAATCAAATGCCATTTTTTTATCCTCCTATAATAATATATGGTGGCCAGCTCCCGTGATACGGGAGCGGAATGTATAAATATATTTTGATTTTCCCCGGTAAACCGGGGAGATTGGTGTAAGAACCCGGGGATCCTTCATCCCTTTATGGAGTCTGCAATGCTCCGTCCCTGCGTCTTGTCTGTGTCCATGTAGTCACAGTATTCTCACAAGGATATTTTGCAGCTTCTTCCTCATTTAAGTCAACGCCTAAACCAGGTTTATCATTTGCATATACATAACCATTGTCAAACTCAGGCAGTCCCGGGAATACTTCAAGGAGAGCACCATGTGGTCCCTTTAATTCCTGGATAACAAAGTTTGGCGGCTCAATACCGGACCATTCCTGTACACCAAAGTTTGGTGCTGCCAGGTCAATATGGATATTTGCTGCATGAGCCAGAGGAGACATATCTCCAGGTCCGTGCCATGCAGTGCGTACACCAAACTGTTCTGCAAAGATCTGCAGCTTTCTTGCCGGTGTAATACCGCCAACCTGGCTTAAATGTACGCGGATGTAATCGATCAGCCGTTCTGAGATAAGTTTTCTCCACTCAACAGGATTGTTGAACAGCTCGCCTTCTGCGATCGGTATGGAGGTCTGCTCTCTCATTCTTGCTAACCAGTCTGTCTGCTCGATCGGTACCGGATCCTCTAAGAATAACAGATCAAATGGCTCCAGCTCTCTTGCCAGCTTAATAGCTTCAATAGGAGCAATACGTTCATGAACGTCATGTACCAGATTGATCTCATATCCTAATTTGTTTCTGATGCCTTCAAACAGCTTTACTGTATTGCGGATATAGCTTCTGGAATCCAGATAAACACCTGGCTGGGCGCCCTTTGGTGCAGTTGCCGGCGTATTTCCATAGCTTTCGCCGCCGTAACCACCGCACTGGCAGCGGATATTGGTAATACCCATTTCATGGAAACGTTCAATATTTTCACACAGCTCGGAAAGATCGCGGCCATCTGCGTGACGGTATACAGGAATACCTTCCCTGCACTTCCCGCCAAACAGCTGGTACAGCGGCATATTTGCCATTTTTCCCTTAATATCCCATAATGCCATATCTACGCCGGAAATAGCATTATTTTCAATGGGGCCGTTTCTCCAGTATCCGTTCTGGTTCATCAGCTGCCACAGATCTTCAATATTCTCTACATTTCTTCCAACAAGAAGAGGCTTCAAATATTCTTCTACTACCAGCTTTACAGCCAGGTGGCGGTAAGCAAAGGTTCCGCAGCCCAGTCCGTAAAGTCCCGGCTCGCTGGTCTCAACTTTTACCACCACAAGGTTGATGCCTTCCGGCGCTGTGCAGATTACCCGTATATCACGTATGGTTACTGCCATTTTACTATCCTCTCTAACTTACATTCTAGGTTTTTAACCCTTATAGTCTTCCAGATCCTGGATTGCCTGATAGATCATCTCTTTTGTTACAGGATAAGGTGTATGGGTCATTTCCTGGTTTGCCATTGTTGCTTCAAGGACATCCTCTAACTTGTCATCCTTTTCCAGCTCCAGATCAGCCAGGCATACAGGCAGGTCAATAGACTTATTTACGCCATAAGCCAGTTTCAGCTTATCCCAGTCCTTATCTACCATAAGATTTACCAGTGTGCCGTAAGAAACTACCTCACCGTGGAGATGTTTCTTTTCAATATGCTCTCTCTTGGTCAGGCCATAGAATAAAGCATGTGCAATACCGCCATTGTAATTTGGATGAACAGAAACAGATACAACACCTGGGGAAACAACAATATTTAAAATGGTGTTTTCAAGTTCTTCACTGTTTCTTCCTGCTTTTGCATCATCCATTGCCTTCTTCGCATCCTTAACCATTGGATAGAAGCACATCTGTCCTGCTGTGATACCAAACTCACTGCCAAAGCTTAACTTCTCCCCAGCCTTTGCAGACCAGCTGGACTCTACATGCTTTGCCATGGCATCGCCGATACCAGCCCACAGGTATTTAACAGGAGCTGCTAAAACCAGTTTCGGGTTGATAAAGCAGTGTACTGGTACTTCCTTTAATCTTGGGATGTCGCAGAAAGAACCATCCTCATGGTACATAATACTGATCTGGGTAACAGGAGCACAGTTAGACGCAATGGAAGGAGCGGTAAATACCGGTTTTCCAAGGTGATCTGCAGCCAGCTTTGCTGTATCGATACATTTTCCACCGCCTACTGCAAGGAGCATATCTGCTTCCTGTACTGCAGGATCATTTGAGATCTTATCAGCGTTTTCATGGGTTGCATCATGTCCATACAGCCATTCTGTAGTAATCGTAAGACCTGCTTTTTCCAGTGCAGGAACTACATATTCCCTTGCTGCCTTCCATGCTCTTTCTCCGTGGATCACTGCTACTTTTTTTCCATATCTTCCCATTTCATCATGGAAAGCGTCAAATGCATTCTCGCCAATGGTAAAACGTGGGAGAAAAATTGAATCCATTGCGTTCATGTCTCTGCCTCCTAAATATAACTCTTAATTTTACTTTATTTCTGGCCTAGTTCATTTCTGCGCGCTTCGGGTCCAGAACTGCCAGATCATAACGACGACTCTTGTGGGAATGTGCTGCCAGTACCCATAAATATGTATTTCTGGTTCCTGGTGCAGCTACTGTAGGATGGTAACCTCTTGGTGCCAGGATCATAGTACCACTCTTAACAGTATGAGCTACTACTCCATGGGTATCTCCTGGTTCTACATAGCTTAAATGCAGTCCAAAATGAGGATCATCCATATCAAAGTAGCAATAAACCTCTTCCAGATCCTTTTCATGCTCATGAGGCGGCCAGCTGGTCCATGCACCATTTCCGCCCCAGGTCAGACCTACTAACAGTCTGGAAGATGCTGTACCTGGATCGATGGTCATAAATACCTCTCTCTGGCTGACGCCGGAGCCATGGATCTGATGGATCTCACCAATAGGCATGGTCAGGTCACATTTACGGAAAAATGGTTTTCCATATCCTTCATCAACAGCACCTGCAATGTAGAAAATACAGTCTTCTTTTGCTGTAATATGTACTTTCATATTGCTTACTACATAGAAGGAATCCAGCTTATCACAGGTTCCTGAATAACCGTCCCAGGAAAAATCAGCTGCACCTTTGATACATACAGCGTCCATTTCCAGTTTTCCGGTCTCTAGATCAAAGCTCTTTCCTGCGGACAGGTTTAAACGGTAAATATACTCCTGTTCACAGTCTGCCTTTCCTGGTGCAATGATCTCATGGAATCCTTCTTCACAGGAAGAATCAAACTTCCATCCTTCCATACGTTCTTTTGTTATTTCACCTTGGATCATGATAAACCTCCTGTTATACCTGACCAGCCTTTTGCTGATCATGTTATGTGATTATTTATAAGGCCGCCTGCAGGCGGCCCCAGTTTTTAAAATTAAATAAGCATTGTACAGAAACCTCTTGAGAATACGCACAGGAAAAATACTGCAACATATCCGATCAGGAATGGGATCTCTGCCTTTGCAATGTCTCCCATTTTCAGTCCTGATACAGTTGACGCAGAGAAAATGTTAACTGCAACAGGTGGTGTCATAGTACCTACTACGTTGGAGATACATACGATCATACCAAAATGGATAACATCGATTCCCATGCTCTGGGCGATCGGCCACAGAACCGGAACCAGTAAAACTGCGATGGCAGTACCTTCCATAAATGTACCGAAAATAAGAAGAATGATAGCAACAACGAAGCAGAATAACATAGAATTCAGGTTCATTGCTACAACGGTGTCTACCAGTGCCTGGGAAGCGCCGGAGAAAGTAAATACCCAGGAGAATGCAGTAGAGGAAGCGATGATGAAGAGGATCATTGCAGAGCTCTTTGCAGAATCCTTTAAGATTGGGATCAGTTCCTTAATTGTCAGTTCCTTGTAGATGAACAGACCTGCAATAGCTGCCCATACAACGGCAACAGCAGCACTTTCAGTAGCTGTCAGCATACCGGAGTAGATACCGCCAAGGATGATGATAGGTGTTAATAATGCAGGGATAGCATCTAAGAAAACTTTGAAAATTTCTGCCGGTGTACGCTTTACTTCCTGTTTTGGCCATTTTTCCTTTCTTGCAAAGAAAAGAACCTCTGCCATAAGCACTACCATGATGGTAACACCTACTAACATACCCTGTTTAAACATATTACCTACAGAAGCACCGGTTAAGGTACAGTAGATAACCATGATAATGGATGGAGGAATGATCGGTCCCATACCACCGGATACTACTAACAGTCCGGCTGTACGGTCACCAGGATATCCCATCTTGACCATGTCGTTGTAAAGCATGGTTCCGATAGCAATAACAGTTGCAGGTGCGGAACCGGATAATGCTGCGAAGAATGCACATGCAAGTACCAGCGCAAGGCTCATACCGCCGCGTACATTACCAACCAGACAGTTAGCAAAATTTACGATACGGCGGGAGATACCACCTTTTGTCATCAGGTTTCCTGCAAGTACGAAGAATGCGATGGCCATAATAGAAGTTGACTGAAGTCCACCGAAAATACGCTGTGCGATTACCGTAGAAGATGCGGACAGTCCGCCAAATACTACGGAGCAAAGGGAAGCCACTCCCAAAGAAATGGAAACCGGAACACCGATCACCAGGCATGCTGCGAATGCAACGAAAAGAATTACTCCTGCGCTCATGCCTCTACCTCCTTATTTTTCAGGTCCATAACTTTTTCAACCAGCACAACTGCCTGGATGACCAGGATCAGTGCAAAGGTCAGGACCAGTGAAAAGTACATTACTGACATTGGTACTTTTAAAACCGGTGTGGTCTGTCCGGTCTGTAACTGCTTGGAAAACAGTGCCAGACCTGCTTTTAACATTACGAAAGAGAAGATCTCCAGAATGATCTGTTCAATAATAGATACAATCTTTTTTGTAACTCCGTGGAGTTTTTCGATCACTGCAGTAACTGCTACCTGCGTGCCGTCACGAAGACCAACTTCTGTTCCTAAAAGTGCCATATAGATCATACTGTACATTGCAACTTCTTCTGTCCATGGCATAGATGCCTTGATGAAGTTACGGTTTACGACAGAGATGAAATACGCGATGACCATTGCCACAAAGGTAACGACCATGATGGCATATTCTACATTGGTAATGTAAGATAATGCTTTCTTAATTCCTTTCATTTCCAGTCCCCTTCTTTTCTCTCGCTCTTTAAAACAGCCGCACCGTCACTGACTGTTGCCGGCACGGCTGTATGTTTACTGCTTTTTTTATTTTGTGTTGCCTGTGGATCTTTGGCAGATTATTTTACAGCTGCTTTTGCTGCATCTACTGCTGCTTCCCATTCTGCATCGAAAGAAGTACCAGCCTTCTCCTGAGCTGCCTTGTAAGCGTCCTTCATTTCATCTAAGTTGATGTCATAGAACTTAACGCCAGCGCCTTCCAGGTTACCCTTAGCTTCTTCGTTTGCTTCGTTCAGATACTGCCACTGAGCTTCGCAGCCTTCTGCTACAGCCTTAACGAAGGTATCTTTTAAATCATCCGGGATCTTGTTCCAAGCGTTATCGCTCATGCACAGTGGGATGTATACGAAGCAGTGATGTGTATTGATAACGGAGTTTACACCAGCCTCATAGAACTTGTTGATCCAGCAGTTAGAAACAGCGTTCTCGCAAGCATCAATGGTCTTCTGCTGAAGAGCGGTAAACTGCTCAGAAGCGGAAAGTGCGATTGGGTTAGCACCGAAAGCGGTAAATGCTGCTAACTGTCCTTCGTTCTGCATTACACGGATCTTTACGCCCTTGAAATCTGCCATAGACTCGATTGGCTTTGTGGAGAATACATCACGGAAACCGGATTCCATGTAGCCAATTACGTGAAGACCATGCTCATTTGCCTTAGTCTGGATCAGATCGCCTAACTCATGAGTTACTGCGTAGTTAGCCTGATCTGCGCTGTCCCACAGGAAAGCCTGATCCAGAATGCTCATCTCTGGGATGTAGTTAGCAAGTACGGAGTTTGCACAGGATGCAATATCAAGGTCGCCCTGAACTGCCATGTCCAGTGTATCGCTCTCGCCGCCTAATGTGCCGCCTGCCTGGATAGTCAGTGTGATCTTTCCGTCAGTTGCCTTTTCTACACATTCAGCGATCTTTTCAGCGCCCTTGTAGTAGTTGGAAGAAGTATTGTCAACCAGTGACATTGTAAAGTTGATAGCATCTGCAGAAGCTGTGGAGCCTGCTGCCTCTGTCTTTGTGTCAGAACCGCCTGCTGCTGCGGCTGTTGTAGCTGCTCCTTTGTCAGAAGAACCTCCACATGCTGTAAGGCTTGCTGCCATTGCTGCTGCCAGGATTGTTAACATTACTTTTGACTTTCTCATAACTTAATACCTTCCCTTTCTTTTAATAGATCCTGATCATCTGCAGGATCTTAATTAATAAGATGTCTGATGTAATCTTTTTACCACATCAGACATCTTATGTCAAGGGATTGTGAAAATTTTGTGTATCTCAAATGCTTTTTTTATGTTTTCCACAATTTTGTATTCATATTTTTGTGCAATATTACTTTGTGTTTGTTTTCTGCAATAAAAATGCCTTTTGTACAGGTGTACAAAAGGCATTAATTTGCTTCGTATTGGTCAGACAGCTTTTCCTGTCTGATGTTTTGGTAAGATTATTCCATGCGCTGGATCCACTCAGGACTACACCATATATCCGCCTTTAATAGGTGATACTGCATGCTCAGAGAACAGCTTTAAGGTTCCCTTGGTATATTTCGGAGGCTTTGGCTGCCATTTAGCTTTTCTGACCTTTAATATCTCTTCCATTTCCTCTGGAGTGCGCTTTTCACCCTTTACGCCTACGATCTCCAGTCTGCGCTCTTTTACATTAATATAGATCAAGTCATCTTCTTCTACCAGTGCAATAGGTCCGCCTGCAGCAGCTTCCGGGCTTACATGACCGATAACCGGGCCTCTGGATGCACCGGAGAAACGTCCGTCAGTGATCAGAGCCACGCTGGAAGCCAGTTTCGGGTCAGAACATATAGCTTCACCTGTATAGAACATTTCAGGCATACCGCTTCCCTTTGGTCCCTCATAGCGGATAAAGATAGCATCCCCTGGTTTTACCTTTCTCTTAAGAACAGCGTCAATACACTCTTCCTCACTGTTAAATGGTCTTGCAAGAAGGGTGGCCTCAAACATTTCCTTCGGGCATGCAGTGTGCTTGATCACACAGCCTTCCGGAGCCAGGTTGCCCTTTAAAATAGCAATACTTCCATCTGTTCCCTTTGCATCATCAAAGGCATGGATGATCTCTGTACGCTTGATCTCGCGTCCTAACAGCTTGCCCTTTTCCCTTAACAGCTCATCGCAGTGGTCATAGAAACCATTTTTCTTTAATTCTTCCAGGTTCTCACCTAAGGTCTTGCCTGTAACTGTCATTACATCCAGATGCAGCATATCCTTAATCTCTTCCATAACTCTTGGAACACCGCCTGCATAATAGAAATACTGGGCTGGCCAGTCACCAGATGGACGGATATTAAGCAGGTAATGAGCTCCTCTGTGCATACGGTCAAAGGTTTCTGCATCTACTTCAAAGCCGAATTCATGGGCAATAGCAGGAATGTGCATGGTAGCATTGGTAGAACCGCTGATAGCAGCATGTACCATAATAGCGTTCTCAAAGCTCTTCATGGTAACGATATCCTTTGCCTTGATACCTTTTTCTACTAACTTCATCAGCTGTTTTCCTGCATCATAAGCAGCCTGCTTTAATTCAGGTGCAGTTGCGGGCATCAGGGCAGTGCCTGGAAGCATAAGGCCTAATGCCTCTGCCATGATCTGCATGGTGGAAGCAGTACCCATAAAGGAACATGCGCCGCAGCTTGGGCATGCATTGTGCTTATAATAATTTAACTGTTCCTCCGGGATCTCGCCTCTCTTTTCCTGTGCGTCGAATTTACCGATCTGCTCCAGTGTCAGCAGTTCGTTAATAGCGCAGGCCGGGTCATTTTCCACATACTTTGGTGTAATAGTATGGGCTTCCATAACACCGCCGGTAACTACAATAGCACTCATATCCTTTAAACGGCCGATACCCATTAAAATAGCAGGCACGGACTTGTCGCAGCTGGCAATAAACATGCCGCCGTCAAAGCCGCTTGCCATTCCGTGAACTTCGATCATATTGGTCATCATATCTCTGTGTGCAAGAGAATAATTGATGCCGTCATGTCCCTGGGCAATGCCGTCGCAGATATCGGTCACATAATATCTGGCTGCTTTTCCTCCGTTATCGTTGACTGCTTTTACGCCCTCTTCTACAAACTGGTTCAGATGGGCACTTCCCGGATGACTGTCACCAAAAGAGCTTTCTACTAAAATCTGAGGTTTATCCAGATCTGCCACGCTCCATCCCATTCCGATCTTTAACGGGTCATTTTCCGGTGCAAGTTTTCTAACTTCCTGACTGTGTAACTTCATAACCGTTCTCCTTTTAATTCATCATATTATTTTTTAAAAATTCGTCTGACATCTCATGAGTTTAGATTAGCATTTTTTTATTAAAAAGGCAATAGGTCAGACAAATTTTTAACAAAAAAAGAAGTCTGCAACGTTTTTATCCGCCACAGACTTCTTTTTACTAACAGTATATTCCTATTTTTATATTTCTGATTAATACATTCCGCCCATATCAGGTGCAGCCGGAGCAGCCGGAGCTGGCTCCTTGATGGTTGCTACTACAGACTCAGTGGTCAGTAATGTAGATGCAACGCTGTTTGCATTCTGTAATGCACTTCTTGTAACCTTAACAGGATCCAGGATACCTGCTTCGATCATGTTTACGAAAGTCTCATTGTAAGCATCAAAGCCTTCGCCAACCGGGGACTCTTTTACCTTGTTTACGATAACAGCGCCTTCCAGACCTGCGTTTGCTACAATGTGGAACAGAGGAGCTTCCAGAGCCTTTAAGATGATCTTGGCACCGGTCTTCTCGTCACCTTCCAGAGTATCAACTACCTTCTGAACATCAACGGTAGCATGTGCATAAGCAGAACCGCCGCCTGCGATAATTCCCTCTTCAACTGCTGCACGGGTTGCATTTAAAGCATCTTCCATACGAAGCTTAGCTTCCTTCATCTCGGTCTCAGTAGCAGCACCTACACGGATAACAGCTACACCGCCAGCTAACTTAGCCAGACGCTCCTGTAATTTCTCTCTGTCGAAATCAGAAGTGGTCTCACCGATCTGCTTACGGATCTGGGCAACTCTTGCTGCGATCATTTCCTTGCTGCCGTTACCATCAACGATCACTGTGTTCTCTTTCTGAACCTTAACGGATTTTGCACGGCCTAACTGCTCCATGGTAGCATCCTTTAATTCCAGACCAACTTCTTCGGAGATAACAGTACCACCGGTTAAGATAGCGATATCCTGCAGCATTTCTTTTCTTCTGTCGCCGTAGCCAGGAGCCTTAACAGCAACTACATTGAAAGTACCTCTTAACTTGTTTACGATCAGGGTTGTAAGAGCTTCGCCTTCTACATCTTCAGCGATGATCAGCAGTCTTGCGCCCATCTTTACGATCTGCTCAAGAATTGGCAGGATCTCCTGGATGTTGGAGATCTTCTTATCAGTAATTAAGATGTATGGATCATCCAGATTTGCTTCCATCTTATCCATATCGGTGCACATATATGCGGACAGGTAACCTCTGTCAAACTGCATACCTTCTACCAGGTCAAGCTCTGTCTTCATTGTCTTGGATTCCTCGATGGTGATAACGCCGTCTTTGGAAACCTTTTCCATAGCATCTGCTACCATGGTTCCTACTTCATCATCAGAAGCAGAGATAGCTGCTACTCTTGCGATCTGTGCCTTGCCGCCTACTGGCTGGCTCATCTTCTTGATCGCTTCTACAGCTGCATCAGTTGCTTTCTTCATACCTTTTCTTAAGATAATTGGGTTAGCACCTGCAGCCAGGTTCTTCATACCTTCATTTACCATAGCCTGTGCCAGTACAGTTGCGGTAGTAGTACCATCACCAGCTACATCATTGGTCTTGGAAGCAACCTCCTTGATCAGCTGTGCGCCCATGTTCTCAAATGGATCTGCCAGTTCGATCTCTTTTGCAATGGTAACACCATCATTTGTAATCAGTGGAGCACCGAAAGACTTATCCAGAACTACGTTACGTCCTTTCGGTCCTAAGGTTACACGAACTGTATCTGCTAACTGATTTACGCCTGCTTCCAGTGCCTTGCGGGCTTCTACACCATATTTGATCTGCTTTGCCATGATTATTTACCTCCGAACAATCTAAACTATTTCGTATTTATACCTACTATACGGGAAACGCGAACTCCGCTGCGCTGCGTTTGCGTAGCGAAAAATGCCTCTGGCATTTTTCTTTACTCTACAACAGCTAAAATGTCGCTTTGCTTTACGATCACGTATTTTTCTTTCTCTAACTCTACTTCTGTACCTGAGTACTTGGAGTAGATAACTTTATCTCCAGCCTTAACCTGCATGGTAACTTCCTTGCCGTCAACTACACCGCCTGGGCCTACTGCGATAACTTCTGCCTGCTGTGGTTTTTCTTTTGCTGCACCTGGAAGAACAATACCGGATGCTGTGGTCTCTTCTGCAACTAACTGCTTTAATACAACTTTGTCAAATAATGGAACTAACTTCATAACTAGATTCCTCCTTGATCGTCATTCTTATTTTTCTACCTGCAGCTTTTACTTTTCGCTGCTTCTTTCGCTCACAATGTAAGTTATAACACCTATTGTTAGCACTGTCAAGTTCTGAGTGCTAATTTTTTCATTTTGTCTCTTAACTTTGTAAATCTTTTATATTTTTTTGCAATTTTAGTTTCTTTTTTTTTCTGTTCGTATTACAATATAATAATCAGACATACTAATTTATAAATTCAGACACTATTTTAAGAAGGGGGTATTTGTATGGCTAAGAAAGGTTTTGGAAAGTTTGTAGCCTTTGCCGCTATTTCCGGTGCTGTGGCAGCTGGCGTTTCCTATGTACTCCAGTACAAGATCTACCATAAAGAGCTTGATAAAGATTTCCGTGAATTTGAAGAGGACGAAGAAGACGAGGACGCTTCCCAGAGTGACTCCTTTGATCCCCGTAAAATAAACCGCAATTATATCTCCTTAAATTCCAGCAGGGATGAATTTAAAATGGCAGCAAAAGATATGGCATCTGCTACTAAAAATGTATTAAAAGATGCAGGAAATCTGTTCTCCGATACAGCCCACGAAGCAGTTTCCGCTGCTGTAGATACCGCACATATCGCTATCCACTCCATGAAAGCAAAAAAAGACGATCTCTTTGAAGAAGAGGATGATCCTAAAAAGGGAGACTCTTTTACAGAAGAAGATTATCTGGATGATGACTATGTAGACGATGACGATCTTTACGACTACGAACGTCTGGATCACTCTCCTTCACCAGCAAAAGAAGAAAACATCTCTGTTTCTGTTAATCCGGAAGCCGCTGATGATCTGGAAGAAGAAAGCGAAGAAAAAGAAGAGACAGCCAAGGCAGCTGAACCTGAAAAAGAAACAGCTACCATCGAGGAAGATACCATCTAATCTGATTTAACCAGACTTTAAAAGAGCTGCACAGCCCCAAAGCCGTGCAGCTCTTTTTTCTTAATTTTTCTGATACCGGATTGCTATGTTCTTTGCACTCACCCAATCATCTTAAGTATTTCTGGATCACCCGGATCAAATTTCCTGCGTCTAATGGTTTTGGAAGATGTTCATCCATTCCTGCCTGACGGCATTTTTGTGCATCTTCTTCATAATCGCTGGCTGTAAGGGCGATGATCGCTACTTTAGAGGCATCTTCCCGTTCCAGGCTCCGGATCGCTTTTGCTGACTGAAATCCATCCATCACCGGCATTACAAGATCCATAAGGATCACGGAAATATCTCCCGGAGCAGAAGCCTCAAAACATTCTAACGCTTCTTTTCCATTCCAGGCTCTTATGACCTGGGCTCCTTCTTTTCGCAAAAGGAACTCCGCGATCTCCATATTCAGCTCATTATCCTCCACTAAAAGGATCTTCTTTCCCCGGATGGATACAGGACGTTTCACAGCTTCCTGGACCTTTGCGTCTTTCTCCTGCGCCTGTTCTTCATCAATAAGGGACGGCAGACGGATCCTGCAGAATGCTTCGCCTGTTTCTTCATCTGAAAAATGGATCTCCCCGCCCATCATCTGGATCAGGCCTTTGGCAACTGCCAATCCCGGTTTCCCTCTTCTGTAAGAACTTCGGGTATCTGTACAGACAAATTCAAACCAGGCTGTCCCTCCCGCGGACTGACGTTCTTCACAGGAAAGTTCTACACAGTCACCACCACGGTTATCTTTAATAGCATTTCCCACAACATTTTTCAGGATCTGCTTTAAGTGAGACGGACTGCCATATAATTTCCAGTTTTTCCCAGATAACTGTCTGCTGTGGTAACGGATCCCTCTGTCAGCAGCAAGCTCTTTTGCCCACTGGCAGACATCCTCATATAACTCCCTCATATCAAAAGATCTCAGTTCCAAATCCACAGCGCCAGACTCCAACTTGTCCATATCCACCATGTCTGAGATCAGATCTAACAGCACATCTGAGGTCTCCCATATTTTTTTCCTGCATTCTCTCTGCTTTTCAAGGTCATGGTCATAACGATTGCCCAATTCTACCAGTTCCCGGATGCCATTGATAGGAGTGCGGATGTCATAACTGAGCTTGCGAAGAAAGTCTGATTTAGCTGCATTTGCCTTTTCTTCCTTTGTGGCAGATAACAAAACTGCCTCCTGACAGGCCATTTCCCTTTCTTCCTGCTCCTTTTCTTCTCTCTGACGCAGCCATAAGAAAACACTGCATAAAAGGATATAAAGGATCATGACATAAGCTAATGCCAGGGTCCTCAGAAAAAAAACAGAAGCCACAGGATAAAATACGTACAGATCATTCTCTCCATAAGACTCAAAGACCCCAAAATAAGCAGATCCGTAGTAGCGAAAGGAAAATAAAGTATCCGGCTCTGTCTCTTCTGTTATATTCTGGATCAAAGGTGCCTCTGCCTGCGTTTTTCCCTGATATTCCTCAAAATTTGATCCTGTCACAAGGCCATTTTTGCAGATCATTATGATCCCGTTCATTTCCAGATGAAGGCCCTGATAAAACTCTGCAAATGCCTCTGACCGGCTGCTCTGTTCCTTTATAAACTGTAACGTTTCTTCTGCTGCCACAGTCGCTTTGTTTTTTCCAATATTTGTAAATAAAATGAATACAGAACCAAACAGAGCCATTCCCAAAGCAACCAGTATACCTAAGGTATGTTTTCTAAAAACAGATATTCTGTTTTCTCTCACTTTTCTGTCTCCTCTTTTATCTCCTCTGATAATACCGGATAAAGATCCTCATTTTTCTTCTTTTGAAATCCGGACTGCAGTTCTTCTTTTAACCGATCCTGGATATCCACCAGACATCCTAACAGGATGGGATTAAAGACTCCACATTCCCCGTTTAAGATCATTTCAATGGCTTTTTCGTGGGAAAATGCCTTCTTGTATACACGCTCACTTACAAGGGCGTCATATACATCTGCCATTGCAACCACCTGGGCTGCGATCGGGATCTCTTCCCCCTTTAATCCGTCCGGATACCCTTTTCCATCATACCGCTCATGGTGCCACCGGCAGATCTGGTATGCAACCTGTACCAGTTTTTCATTCCGGAACATTTCCAGACTGTCCAACATAGAAGCACCGATCAGTGTATGGGTCTTCATGATCTCAAATTCTTCTTTTGTCAGTTTTCCCGGCTTGTTTAATATTTTTTCATCAATTCCTATTTTCCCGATATCATGAAGTGCGGAAGCTGTTGTGATCATGAAACGGTCTGACCACAGCAGATGATACTGGTCTGTTTTCTGCATCAGACGTTCCAGCAGCATGCCCGTGATCGTATTGATATGTAATACATGGCTGCCGCTTTCTCCATTTCTGAACTCAACGATCTGGCTTAAGATGCTGACCATCATCCGGTTGTGTTTCTCTTTTTCCTGGATCTGGTCTGTAACCAGACTGATCAGATGTCTCTGCTTTGCGTAAAGTTTAATGGTATTAAACACTCTCTGATGTACTACCTGGGCATCAAAAGGACGGCTGATATAATCAGATGCCCCCATTTCATAAGCCCTTCTCACATAAGCCGCGCCATCTTCGCTGGAGATCATGATCACCGGCGTGTCTTCGATCCAGTGGTTTCGGTTCATCAGCGCCAATACTTCAAAACCATCCATCACCGGCATATTGATATCCAAAAGGATCAGTGAGATACCGGTTCCATACTGCTTTAACAGATCAATACATTCTTCCCCGTTTGCAGCTTCTAAGATCTTGTATTCCTCTTCCAGGATCACAGCAAGGATCTCACGGTTCATCTGGGAATCATCTACGATCAGGACCTGCTGCTTTTCCCTGCCTTTCACACTGTCAATACCGGACTTTTCTGTTACCGTCATATTTTTCCGGTTCTTTGCCTGATACATCAGGCTGTCCGCTCTTCCTACCGCGCTTTCCACTGTTTCATTATCAGCCAAAACGCCTCCAATGCTTACAGACAGGTGAAGCTGTGTATATCCGGGAACTTCTGCCTCATAGACCATATCCCGGATCTGTTTTAACTTCTTTGAAAAAACATCTTCCGACACATCCGGAAGGATCAGCAGAAATTCATCGCCCCCATACCGGATCAGGATATCTGTTTTTCGGATACATTTGCGCACGATCCCCACAACTGTATTTAACACCATATCCCCTGCATTATGTCCGCAGGTATCATTGTACAGTTTAAAATCATCCAGATCGATCATTGCAACTCCTGCATGACTTTTCACTTTGCGGATCCTGTCCTCATAATATCTGCGGTTGTAAGCTCCTGTCAGCGCATCCAGATACAGTTCTTCATTATATCCCCGGACTTTTGCCACCAGTGCTTCCCTTGCATTTGCCTCTGAGTCTGCTGCATCCCCCAGAACATTCAACATCTCTACAACGTAAGGTTCCCCTTCGATCTCCACATAACGCACGATCCTCTGATATACCCTGGACTCAACGTATTCCAGTCTTTTTTTCTGGCACCGTTCCCTGAATGCCTTTAATGAAATAGAATTTTTATCTTTTTCCAGACGCCTGACTGCTTCTATATCCAGGACCTTTACTTCTGTAAATATATCTTCTAAATAAGCAAACATTTCCTTTGCCTGTTCTTTTGTCAAAACGGCATTGAATTTCATGTCTTTCTCCTTTACAGTCTGGTTTCCGTCATTTTATCCATTCATGTATCGTATCCTATTTAACCGGATTTTTCTTTTAGATATTATATCTATTTTCCCCTCTGTTGTCCATATTTCATTTAATCCCAGCCAAGAAGATTCATCCACAATACCTGATCTACCTGATCATCTGCGATCAGATAGGCATGGCTGACAGAGTCCGCAGACATAAGCTGGTATTCGCCTGCATCATCCAGATGGGTCCAACGTTCGTCTAACTGGATCTTTCCCTGAGAAACATTCATATCCCAGTGGGACAGCGTATCATCTGTTCCACGGATCTCATAGGAAATGCTGCCCTCCATTTCATCATCCACAAACTGTCCCTGCTTTTCCACCCAGGCATATTCCCCCTGGGGAACATTTTCATAATAACAGTAGCCAGTTGCTCCCTGTCCGTTCATTTTTCCACTGCTCCATACACCGTTTGAGAAATTATATCTGGGGCTGTCCACATTTACAAACTGTAATGCCAGACAGTTTCCCTGAGGCTGGCCATCCTGAAAAGTTCCGTAAAACAGGATCTCCGGCATGGTAAATACCAGTCCCTCTCCCTCTATTTCCTCTGAAATGGTACTGCCATCATAAAGGAAACGTTCTCCTTCAAAGGTTCCGTAAAAGATCTGGGCAAGAACCTCCTGTTTTTTATCCAGAAGCTTGGCAGCCTGGACCATATCTTCCGCTGCCACTGCCACACGAATATCTTCCAAAAGCTGTTTCTGATCTTGCGGAAGTGCCTCATATCTGGCACTGAACGAATTTTCTTCTACGATTTCCTGCGCTGTTTCCGTTTCCATATCACTTTCCGGCACTTCGCTCGGTTCTGGTATGGTTTCTTCTGTTGCTTCGGTCTGTTCCATAACCGGCGGCTCTGTTGCCGGTAAAGCCCTGCTCATTCCCAAAAATCCAGCTGTTGGAAGAGCCAGACCATAAGCCACCAATACTGCCAGCCACTGTCCCGGAAGCTTTTTTCCATTTATTTTCAATTTATTCACCTTCTAATTCTTTCCAGGCATTTACAAGGCGTTTGCAGCCCTCTGTGATCTCACTTTCCTTTAAACTTGCATATCCAAGTATAACGGTAGACGGAAAAAGATCTTTATTTTGTCCTATTACAAAATCTGACATTCCATAGACTTTTACACCTGCCTGTGCTGCAGTCTCTGTCAGTTTCTTTTCTGAAATTCCTTTCTTATGGGTAAGGAGAACATGGATTCCTGCATACTCACCGCCAATCTCAAAATAGGGTTCCAACTCTCTTAATCCTGCAAGAAGCGTATCATGTTTTCCCCTGTAAACGGATCGCATCCTGTTTAAATGGCGCTCATAATATCCTTCTATAATAAAATGAGTCAGGATATTCTGGTCCACTCTTGATACAGTTGATGCATAAAAACCTGCTTTTTCCCGGTATAAAGCCAGCAACGGCTCCGGAAGTACCATAAAGCCCACACGGATCGCCGGAGCAATGGAACGGGAAAAGGTTCCCATATAGATCACCTTCTGGCTGTCATCCATTCCCTGAAGTGCCGGTATCGGACGGCCTTTATAACGGAATTCACTGTCGTAATCATCTTCGATCAGATAACGGCCTTCCTGTTTTTTGGCCCATTTCAGCAGCTCCTGCCGCCTTTTAATAGGGATAACGATTCCTGTGGGGTACTGGTGGGACGGCATAACATAGGCGATCCGTGCCTGTGTTTTCTCTAACTCTTTCACCTTCATCCCCCATTCATCCATAGATACAGGAAAAATAGGATGACCCAGGCTTTCAAATACACGAAAGGCCTGCTTGTAAGTGGGATTTTCCAGGGCGATACCCGTACTGCGGCCGATCAGCTGGGAAAGGAGCATTAAAAGATATTCACTTCCCGCACCTACCAGGATCTGTTCCGGACGGCAGTGGACTCCACGGGCAGAGTGAAGATAATCCCGGATCACCTGACGCAGGCTGTATTCTCCCTGGGCATTTCCCACTGCAAACATATCTTTGTTGTCATCTACCAGCGTATTTTTGCTTAGTTTTCTCCAGGCATTAAAAGGGAAACTGTCTAGGTCGATACCTCTTGGGGAAAAGTCTACTTTGTAATTGTAATTTTCATTTTCTTCCTGCTTTTCCTCTTTTTCTTCCGGCACTCCGTGATATTTTACTTCTACCAGTTCTTCGATCTGACAAACAAAATATCCCCTGCAGGGAAGAGCCTCTATGTATCCCTCTGATAGCAGCTGTTCATAAGCCAACTGAGTCGTACTCCTGCTTACATGAAGATTGTCCGCAAGTGTCCTGGTAGAAGGAAGTCTGCTGCCAGCCCGCAGTCTGCCGGCCCGTATTTCTGTTTTTATGTAGCGGTAGATCTGTTCATAAAGGGGAATACTGTCTTTATTTTCAATAGGCACCATTAATTCCATAGGGCTTCTCCTAACATGAAAAAGGCTCTCTGTTTCCAGAGAGCCTCATTGCTTTGCTTCACTTCATTATTTCGGCAGTTTGAAAGAACTCTTCAGAGAAACGATCCGGTTAAATACAGGATTTTCCTTGGTGCTGTCCTTGCAGTCTGCACAGAAATAACCATTTCTTACAAACTGGAAGCTGTCATAAGCCTCCGCCTGTGCAAGAGCAGGTTCACCGTAGCACTCCTTTAATACAGTAAGGGAATTTGGATTTAAGTTCAGGGTTCCGTCTGCATTCAGCTTACCCTTTTCCTCATCTACGATATTTTCATAGAGACGGCACTCGATCTTCTTTGCAGTTGGTACAGCTACCCAGTGGATGGTACCTTTTACCTTTCTGCCTTCAAAGCCGGAACCGCTCTTTGTCTCAGGATCATAAGTTCCGTGTACTACAGTTACATTGCCATTTTCATCTTTTTCACAGCCAGTGCATTTTACGAAATAAGCGCCCATAAGACGTACTTCGTTTCCTGGGAACATACGGAAATATTTCTTAGGCGGCTCTTCCATAAAGTCTTCTCTTTCGATATAAACTTCACGGGAAAATGGAACCTTTCTGCTTCCCAGTTCCGGATTTTCCAGGTTGTTTGGAACATCCAGTTCTTCTACCTGTCCTTCCGGATAGTTGTCGATCACCAGTTTTACAGGATCTAACACTGCCATCATACGTGATTTCTTCAGTTTTAAGTCTTCACGGATGCAGTACTCAAGCATTGCATAGTCAACAGAGCTGTTTGCCTTTGACACGCCAACTAACTCTACAAAACGCTTGATGGACTCCGGTGTATAACCTCTTCTTCGCAGTGCAGCGATGGATACCAGACGAGGATCATCCCAACCGTCTACAATTCCGTCTTCTACCAGCTTCTTGATATAACGCTTACCTGTAACCACGTTGGTCAGGTACAGCTTTGCAAACTCGATCTGACGAGGTGGATTTTCAAATTCGCACTCTCTTACTACCCAGTCATACAGAGGACGGTGATCCTCAAATTCCAGGGTACAGATGGAATGGGTAATGTGCTCTACCGCATCCTCGATCGGATGAGCGAAGTCATACATCGGATAAATGCACCATTTATCACCTGTATTGTGATGATGCATATGAGCTACACGGTAGATGACCGGGTCTCTCATGTTGATGTTAGGGGAAGCCATATCGATCTTTGCGCGAAGAACCTTCTCGCCGTCCTGATACTTGCCTTCCTTCATCTCCTCAAAGAGACGCAGGTTCTCTTCGATGGAACGGTTTCTGTATGGGCTTTCCTTACCTGGTGTATTGAAATCGCCTCTGTACTCTCTGATCTGTTCAGCGCTTAAATCGCAGACAAAGGCTTTTCCCTTCTTAATAAGGAAAACAGCACACTCATACATTTTTTCAAAATAGTTGGAAGCAAAGAACAGTCTGTCCTCAAAATCTGCTCCTAACCACTTTACGTCTGCCATAATGGACTCAACAAACTCTGTTTTTTCCTTGGTTGGGTTTGTATCATCAAAACGCAGGTTAAACTTGCCATTATATTTCTGTGCCAGTCCATAGTTTAAAAGAATAGACTTGGCATGTCCGATATGCAGATAGCCATTTGGTTCCGGTGGAAAACGGGTCTGTACATGGTCATAAACGCCTTCTGCCAGGTCCTTATCGATTTCCTGCTCTATAAAGTTCTTAGAAACCAGCTCTTTTTCTTCGGTTTCTACTACAATGTCTTTCTCTGCCATAACTGCTCCTCCGTGATCTGTCGTCATAGTTATTTAAAATAATATCACACTTTCCGGTTATAGTAAAGCCGCAGCTTTGCGATCATTTTCTCTGAATTTAGTGGTTTTGCCAGATGTTCCGTCATTCCGGCCTCCTTGCAGCGCTTTCTGTCATCGGAAAAAGCATTGGCTGTCATTGCAAAAATAGGGATCTGCACTGCATCCGGGCGTTCCATTTTCCGGATGATCCTTGTTGCCTCCAGTCCGTCCATGACGGGCATCATCACATCCATTAAAATAAAATCAAACTCTCCCTGTGCGGAAGCCTTAAATATTTCCACTGCTTCTTTTCCGTTCTCTGCATTGACAACTGTGATCCCTGTATACTCTAAGATAAACTGGGCAATTTCCCGGTTCAGCTCATTATCCTCTACCAACTGACATCCTCTACAGGATCCGGCTCTTCAAATACCAGGATCAGTCCCCATTTATCAACTGCCAAGTCATACTTTTTTATTATTACAAGTGTAACATGAGGGGCATAAAATATCAAGTTTGTACCTGCTTTGTAACCACATATTTTCATTCTTGCCAAGGAATAGAAAATAGAATAAAATGGTTACAAAACAGTGGAATGGAGTTATATGAAAATGAAATCAGAAACCATGCCTAAAAAGAAAAAATCCTACCTGTCACGGCTTGGCATGACACTTTTAACTATACTGCTGATCGTTCTTTTCATTTTTATCATGTCCCTGGTAAGTAAGATCCAAGGTACTGCCAGAGTGGTCAATTATGCCGGTCTGGTCCGTGGAAAGACCCAGCGTATTATTAAATTGGAGATCTCCGGAAGCCCCCAGGATGAAATGATCGCTGATATTGATGCCTTTATTGACGGTCTGGAAAACGGAAGCAGTCAGTTAAACCTGGTGCGCTTAGATGATCCTGACTTTCAGGCCAAAATGAAAGAACTGGATGCCTATTTTTCCCAGTTAAAAGAAGAGATCGCCCAAGTCCGTATGAGGGATTACCGTAAAACAGATATTATCGCCAAAAGTGAGCGTTTTTTCAATATCTGCGACGAAGCTACCGGCCTTGCAGAAGTTTACTCCCAGAAAAAGGCCACACAGTTAAACCAGTTGGAAAAGATCGTATTTGCGGACATTGCAGGCCTTCTTATCCTGATCGGTGCAGAACTGGTAAAAACCCTTCGGTATGCTGCTTTAAACCGCCTGCTCCAAAGCAAGGTATATTTAGACGAAGCCACCGGCCTTCCCAACAAAAATAAATGTGAGGAACTTTTAAATGCACCGAAACCTGTACCTGCAGATGCTTTTGCAGCAGTATGCGTCTTCGACTTAAATAACCTTCGTATCATCAACAATACCATGGGACATGAAATGGGAGACGCCTATATCCGTTCCTTTGCTGACCAGCTGTATCAGGCGATCCCTGATGACCAGTTTGCAGGAAGAGATGGCGGTGATGAATTTATTGCCATTATAAAAGATACAGAAAGCAGTGCTTTCCATGCTTTTCTTTTTAAGTTGAAACAGCTGTGTGCAGACTATTCCCGTCTCCATCCAGATATGCCTATCAGCTATGCAGCCGGATATGCCACTTCGGAAGATTTTGAGGGAAGCACCCTTCGGGAACTGTTCCGGTACGCAGATAAAAATATGTACATTGACAAAAACCGGGCAAAACTGGAGGAAGCGGCAAAAGAAAAGAAACTGCATCTTGAGCTGCTTTCTTCCATCCGTTCTCAGGGTTTCCATTTTTCCGACTGTATCTACTGTGACGCCCTGACGGATCAGTATAAGGTACTGCGTGCCAGCTCCGATTTCTTCTTAGCAGATGACGGAAGCTACTCCGGTGCAGTGGAACAGATCCTTTCCCAGGTTTCTGCAACCGAAAATATCAAAGCACTGCGAAAGCAGCTGCAGTTGGAAACTTTAAATGAAAAACTGATGGAGAACAATTCCCCCATCCGCCTGTTCTGTCAGTATACTGCCAACGGTATTTCCCACAAAGGCCGTCTGACTTTGCTTTATTTAGATGCCAATGCAAGCGGGCAGCTTCATCATTTTATCCTTGGCTTTGAAATTTTCCAAAATATGGAAAATACTAAAATAGATGAGAAAACACAGTTAAATCAGTATTACGAGCAGATGAAGCAGTCTATCCTTGAAAATGGGAATTATGTGGACGCGCTTTTAGAGTCTGCGCAGGCTGTCTATTCTGTAGACCTGACAGGGGACCGGTTGGAAAAAATCTTCTATCACACAACGGAATGCGAATTTGACCTGAACATAAAATTTCCCTGTTCTTATGATGAATACTGTTTAAACCGCAGTCGTTTTGTTACGGAAGATACCCAGGAAAATTACCGCATTGTGGACTCTTCTGCGAAACTTTTAGAGCGTTTCCGCTCCGGTACCAAGCAGGTTACCGTAGAATACAGGGAACAAAATGAAAACGGAGAAATTTTCTGGCTGCAAAAAACAGTGCTTATGTCACAGGATACGGTTTATAACAGTGAAACCGGAAAAGAAAGCACTGTGATCCATGGTATGATCCTGTTTAAAAACACTTCTGTCTTCCATGAAAAAGAACAGCAGGAAAGAGAACGGCTCCAGGTAGCCTTTGAGGAAGCCGACTCTGCCAGTAAAGCAAAAACCGAGTTTTTAAACCGTATGAGTCATGACATCCGCACCCCTATCAACGGTATTATGGGAATGCTTGAGATCATACGCAAAAACAGGGAGGACCACGCGCGGGTAGATGACAGCTTAGAGAAAATCTACGTTTCTTCCAGCCATCTCCTTGCTCTGGTAAATGACGTTTTAGATATGAGCAAGTTAGAGTCGAGACAGGCTGTTTTTAAGCCTGTAGATTTTGACTTATCTCAACTGATGCGGGATGTTTCCTATCTGGTAAAAGCCCAGATCATGGAAATGGGACTGACACACCGGACACACCGGCAAAATATCCAGCATGTGCTCCTCTCCGGCTATCCCCTGCAGTTGCGCCAGATCATGTTAAATCTTTTCAGCAATGCCATCAAGTATAATAAAAAAGGCGGTTTTATTGATACCGGCGCAAAAGAGATCTCTTTTGACGGAACAACCGTCGTTTATGAATTTTTCATTTCCGACACTGGCATCGGCATGAGCGAAGCATTTTTAAAGAACCGGCTTTTCGAGCCATTTTCACAGGAAAAATCAGATGCCCGCACACAGTACAAGGGAACCGGCCTTGGAATGTCTATTGTAAAGGGTCTGATCCGGCAGATGAATGGTTCGATAGAAGTAGAGAGCAGCCCTGGAGAAGGCACTACTTTTACTTTCCGTCTTCCTTTCCGACTTGCAAAAGAAGAGGCAAATGATGCAAAGGCTGATACGGCGTCCGAAACTGGAAAAGAACTGGAAGGGATCCATGTACTTTTAGTAGAGGATAATGAGATCAATATGGAGATCGCAGAGTTCTACCTGACAGACCGCGGTGCCACCTTAGATAAGGCATGGAACGGAAAAGAGGCTCTGGAACAGTTTGAGCGGTCACCGGAAGGAACCTACGATATTATCCTTATGGATGTGATGATGCCTGTTATGAACGGACTGGAAGCTTCCAGGCAGATACGTTCCCTTTCCCGTCCTGACGGAAATATGATCCCCATCCTTGCCATGACTGCCCAGGATGCCATCAGTGTTTCCAGCCAGTGCCGCCAGTATGGAATGAATGATTATGTGTTAAAACCAGCGGATCCGGAGCAGTTAACAAAGATGATCTTAAAGTACGTAAAAACGATACAAAAAAATATTTAACTTTTTTTCATTTTACTGTTGACAAATACTATTCCCCATGATAGTATATATGAGGTTCGCTTCTGACGAACAGAAAACGCTGCTGTGGCTCAGTCGGTAGAGCGTCGCATTGGTAGTGCGGAGGTCACGGGT